>Ga0316204_10000222_pt1 | contig 232789 bp, 222 predicted proteins | sample 6monrhotite_MG_2_FD_205661 | JGI IMG/M metagenome (GOLD analysis project Ga0316204, IMG submission 205661) | Microbial mat bacterial communities from mineral coupon in-situ incubated in ocean water Damariscotta River, Maine, United States -... | ecosystem: Environmental > Aquatic > Marine >...
ACAGAATAACCACCCGGACTCCACTACCACATATAAACTCTGCCAATGGTAATGAACCGTTTTTATATTCGGATAGCTTTATTCTCTTTAACCAAATATGTGTAATTCCTTCATAGTCTCTTTTGGGCAAAGCCTTTAATGCCTCAAGCGCCTCATCAATTGAAAGTGGAAAAAAGAAATCTTTTGAAGGATTCTCTTCTATTAAAATGGGAAGCACATCATTTTCTTGTGGTCTTTTAAGGCTATGTGCTCGCTGAAATATATTATCATTAAGACGTGGTCGAGTTCGACCGCCATAAATATCACCAAACTTTCTACTTTTCTTCCATGCAGTATGTTTACGATTCATTCGGTTTATCTTTGCCTAACGCCAAGCACACTCGAAAAATGCGAGCGAGTAGCGAGTAATTTTTCGAGTGCTGCGTTTGGTTATGGTTTTCATTCAACTCCTTCTTCGTATCGAGGGTGTTGATCTTTTATTTCTAGCCATGGAACTCTATCTTTACAATAAATATGGAAGTTCGGTGCTGCAAGATTTATATCATCTAATGTTCCTGAATTTATATCAACGGTTTTGGGGTTCTTAATTTCTCTGTGGCATATTTGAGTTCCACAATTATTACAAAACTCTCTAGAGCCAGTTGAAGAGGACAAATATATAGAAGGCTTGCCCTTTGTATATTGAAAAGAACTAATAGGAAAAGATGCGAAAGCAACAATAGGAGCGCTTGTAGATTTTCTGCAAATTGAACAATGACAATAACCAGATTCAATAGGGGTTTCTGAGAAGCTGTATCGTATTGCTCCGCATATACAACCTCCCGTATAATTCATTTCATTTCTCCATTACCATAACAGTGAATTCAAACGCCAACGGATCTTATTTCCTTCGCGTCATATTATTTAGTAAGAAAGTTAAGACTAAATGAAAAGAAATGGTAAATCAATAAGTTATATGAGAGGAAGTTCAAGACAAGCCTGTGAGATCGCGCGAAGCAGAATTTTGCTTCGCGTCATATGCTCATTCGTCATCACTGTTTTTAATTTTGAGATATCGTATGTATTACAAGGATATGTTAGTTATACGTCAAGTCATTTCTACCGAAATATAAAACACTCGCGCGTGAAAAAGGGTAATTATCTCAATAAGTTATGAATTTCATTTGACACCACTAAACTATTGGATCACTTCTCAGATCAAAAGGGTTAGATCTCTTGATACATGTTAGCGCAACTATTTTGTATGTCTGCTTTAAGATCAGACTGTGTGAAAACAAAAAATTTAAATTTTATGACCGTTTTTTTGGTAATAAACGCGCTTTAGATTGAATGCTGTAAACGTTTTGACACTGAATCCATAAAATATTTGCATAACAATGCGTCGTGAAATTCAGGAGTTACGTTTTCACACAGTCTGAGATAAATTGAGACTATCCCCGTTAGATCAAGTCGAACTCTGGAATTTGTATTGTCATTTCTAGTCCAGACTTATACAGCTTAACCATAAATTCTACAAACTCGCCACTCGCTCTTTGATCCCTTTAATATAATTTTTCCATTGGTTCGACTTGCTACGCCATTTGCTATATTTTTTAGCTTGTAAAAGAGAGCGAATAGCCTGCTGGTACTTTTTTAATTCGTACTGAGCTAGTCCTTTCCTAAAATACGCTTTGCCGGGATCTTCAAGAGAGCCTTTTTGTAGCGCTTTATCAAATCCAACGACGGCTTGTTTAAAACTTCCGTCATCGGCTAATAATTCAGCACGCTTTAAATCCATTTCGCCGCTATTTGATTTATCTGCAGAGCGACCATACGCAATAATTGCTTGCTTTAGCTCTCCAGCTACATGGAAGTTTGAAGCAATGTCTTTCCAATTTTTATCATTATCTTTAACACTCCCAATATCGATCCCTTCTTTTAAAATAACAGCTGTTCGGTATGGGATTTCATTCAAGGCGAACATTTGTGAAAGTAGTAAATAATCATTTTCCGTCTCCATTAATCCTTGCACATAAAACAACTCCATAACAACTAATGCTTCATGCAACTTATCTTGTGAAGCGTAGATATTTGCAAGATTTATCCAGTACCTTTTCTCTTCAGGAAAATCCAGAATTAGTTGCTTAAGAATTTGAATAGCCCCTTTAAATTCCTTCAGCTGATAATGTGCATTTAGCAATACATTCATTGCATTTTTGTGAGGTGATTGACCCATTTTTGCTGACCAGTATGACGGACAGATCGATTCTTTAATTTGCCCTGAATTAGCAAGAACATCTGCGTATAACAGATAAATTTGCTCATCATCGACATTTGAGTTTTTCATCCAACGCTCAAAATACTTTATCGCTTGTTGTTTGTTGTCGCCGCTGTAGTGCATTAACGCAACATTCTGGGTTAAGTCCTGAAGTTCCTTATGTTGTAAAAAACCAACACCAAGCCGTAAAGATTTTTCGAAATATTCTGTGGCTTGTTTATTTTTCGCTTGTCTAGAATAAGCGACTGCGAGATATTTAGCCGCTGTTGATTGGGTAAACTTGTTTTGTGAACTGTCGAATAGCTTCTTTAGTAGATCGATAGCTTCATCGTGTTTTTCTGCTCCAAGCTTTTCCAATGCTCTATTTATCCTCTTATAAGAGCGTTCGCTAAGAGCAATGATAGGAGTTTTCTTTATTTCCAGGTTCTTATTTATCAGTGGGTTACAACCATTTGTTAGAGAAGTGACAGGTACCTTATTTGCGGCATTAACCGTTGAAATACCTAATAAAATCAGAAGTTGAAGGATTAATGTTGGACTCTTTAGCATATTGGACTCTCCCTTAGTGAACAAACACCCATTGTAACCCTTGCGTTACAATTGTAGCTGGAATATTAGTTGAGTGCAAACAAAAACAGCGACAACTCTCAAACCCGTGTTCCGTTACCTATTTGTGCTCCTCCATGTAATCGACTATATTATCAAGGGTGAAGTATTGAACTTGGCTTTGTTCATAAGGAGAGGCATATGCGAGTATCTATACAAAAGCACATCGTTACCCTGCTTGTTCTATTATTATTTCCCAGCTCAATAGCTTTTTCTGAACCCAGCGCAGAAGAAAAATATCTTGGTGTCATAGATACTGAATATCCATCTTGGTTTAGAGATAGTTTCCTAGAACTACCGGATGATTTAGAAGAAATAGCAGAGTCTGGAAAACAACTGATTCTATTTTTTTATCAAGGAAATTGCCCTTACTGTCATGCGTTTGTTAATAAGAATTTCTCGCAGAAATTTATTCGTGATAAAACTCAAGCGAATTTTGAAGTTATTTCTTTACATATGTTTGGTGATCGAGAAGTAGTCTATTTTGATGACCAAACTTATTCTGAAAAATCACTCGCCGAGAAACTAAAAATTCAGTTTACACCGACCATTATTTTCTTTGATAAAAATGCCAATATAGTTCAGCGACTTAATGGCTATAGATCACCAGCACAGTTTAGCGCTGAACTTGACTACGCGATCATTACTAAAGATAATAGAGTTAATAAACTGAGCTTTTTAAAGCAAAGCTATAAACCGAGTAAATCTAAAAATAAGTTATTTCATGAAGAGTTTTTTATCAAACCGCCTTTTGATACGAATCAATTGTTAAAAAAGTCTAACAAACCTCTCGCAGTATTTTTCGAACAGAGAGATTGTCCCAGTTGCGAAAATCTTCACCTTAATGTACTAAAAGATGCAAAAACCAGAAAAATAATGTCAGAGTTTAATGTTATTCAACTGGATATGTGGGCTAAAACGCCGATTATAACGCCCAAGGGAAACAAACGACTTGCAAAAGACTGGGCGAAAGACCTTAAAATTAATTACGCTCCGTCTATCGTTTTATTTGATTCAAGTGGCAACGAAATTATCCGATCCGAAGCCATTTTTAAAATATTTCACACCCAAAGTATTTTTGACTATGTCTTGTCAGGAAAATATGAATCCGAGCCTAGCTTTCAACGATATTTGTCTGAGCGGGCTCAACAGATCCGCGCGCAAGGAATTGATGTTGATATCTGGAAGTAGCTCAAGCATAAAATATCAAATATATTTATACTAAATTGCTAACACTTGCATCAATAAAGCAACACATAAACCCAATCCAAAAATGTAAGTCCCTATTGCACCTAGTAAACGTGGAGGATTTCGTTTAGCCAAAGTTTTTGGAAAAATCATTCCGATCGCAAAAGAATATCGACTTATGGTGACCAATACCATACACCATATCACCCATACTGGTTGCTGAGACTGGCTCAAAATATAAATCAATAACGCGATAAAAGGTGCGTATTCCATCGTATTACTGTGCGCCCGCATAGTTTTGTGCAAAATATCTTCAGGATCATTTGACGTGCCATAGACAACATCATTTCTTACGCGTAATGATGACACCGCAAAACCCAATCCAATACCTAAAAAACCTAGCAAAGTGATACAGATTAATGGAATTGACATATTTGTTCCTCAGGTTGTTTGATTGAATAGCAAAGCATGAGCTAAATATATCTCTTGACAAAACCTCATCCAAGCGTCATAACGGACAATAAAAGTCTGATCAAGCCATCTGGTGGATGCGTCAATTAACGGAGCAAATATGAAGCAAGTAGTCATTCTGGCGGGTGAACAATGCTTATTTTCAAGCGTTGGCGGTCCAATGGATATGTTTATTCAAACAGGCGTGTTGTGGAATGGGATTTTAGGAACAGAGCCTTCTCCTTATTTTGAAGTGAAAATAGCGACCTTAGACGGGTTTCCAGTAACGGCGACTAACAACGTGCCGATTGTTCCTCATTGCTCAATAGATGAAATTAATCACGTTGATCTGATCATTCTACCCTCTCAAGGATTTCATATCGATCTTGAACTCCAGTCGCTTCAAGAAAAAATATCATGGATAAAAGAATGGTCTAAAAAAGGCGCTGATGTTGCCAGCGTTTGCACCGGCGCTTTTACGCTCGCCGCAACCGGTCTTTTAGATGGTAAAGCTGCAACAACTCACTGGGGTGCGGCAAAAGTATTTAAAAATTATTTTCCCAAAGTCGATCTTCATACTGAGCTTATGGTCACTGATGAAGGCAATTTGTTTTGCAGCGGTGGATTAACCGCCGATCTTAATCTCGCAATTTACCTAATTAATAAGTATTGCGGACGGGAAATCGCTCTTCAAAGTTCACGCTGTACTTTGGTTGATTTAGATCGCCTTTCTCAATCAATATTCTCCATTTTCATTCCTGAAAAAAATCATCAAGATGTCGAAATTTTAAAAATCCAAGAGTGGATCGAGAAAAATTTAAGCCAGCACTTTTCAATTAATGCGCTAGCAGAAAAAGCATGTATGAGTTCACGTAATTTTAACCGGCGATTTAAACAAGCTGTCGGAGAAACAGCGTTAAAATATTTGCAATTAGTTAGAGTTGAAGCGGCAAAAAAAGGACTGGAAAATGGTCGACGCTCTTTCAATGAAATATCATTGAACGTTGGCTATGAGAATGTTAGTTTTTTTAGACGAGTTTTCAAACGAGAAACTGGATTAACACCAGCCGAATATAGGAAAAAATTTTTTCAGTATGTCTAATGACCAGTTTTTCTCTAGCTAAAACACGAAAGAATCGGTCATAGTTATCCACTACAACTTTCAATTATGAGTATTGACATAATAGAACGACCGTACTATTATGCCGATATGGTTAAATCAATACTCCCTGTCACCCCTAAAGCCGAAAGAACTAGGCAACACATTCTAGCGGAAGGTCTACTCATGGCGACTGAGAAGAGTCTGAATGAGGTGACTATTGGCGAGCTGGCCAAAGCAGCTAAGCTTTCGAAAAGTGGTCTTTTTGCTCACTTTCAATCAAAGGAAAATCTCCAAATTGCGATTATTAACTATGCGAGTCAAATCTTTACCGAACGAGTCATTAAATCAGTTAATGAAAATCTTTCACCGATAGAAAAGTTGCAATCTTTGGCTAACAATTGGCTTGACTGGTACGAAGGCAGCGCAAAAAGCTGCATTTTTATGACGGGAACTATGGAATTTGATGGAAAGCCGGGACAAGTTAGAAATGCGCTTCACAATCAAATCCATCGATGGATAAAATTTCTTGAAATCAAAACTCAGCAAGCAGCTAACGAGCAAGAACTTATGCAAAACACCGATCCAAAACAGTTTGTATTCGAACTCTATTCGCTTTTTCTTGGCAGCCAAAAATATCTATGGATAGAAAAAGAAAATGAAAACAGAAAGTTTTTTAACCGTGGACTTCGACACCTAATTCAACAATATTCAAATTAAATTTTTTTGCATACAAATAGTACGCTCGTACTATTTGTATGCAATTAAGGAGATAGCACATGAGCAGTAATATTTATTTCAAAGACAACAATCACCGCAGTTTCTCCTGGTGGCTAGCACGTGTTTTTAGTCAACTGGTTTTATTGTTACCATCATCAATCAGTTTAAAAATTGGTAAAAAACTACTCCTTAAACCCGTTAGGAGAAAACAGAATTCGATACCAGCAGATATATCCATTGAAAAAGTAATGACGCCTGATGGCGAAGTCGCTCTATACAAAACGGGAAATGGCTCAGTGGTATTGATCAGTCATGGCTGGTCAGGTTCAGCAAGTCAGATGTTTAAGTTAATGACCAAAATAGCCGACGCAGGTTTTCAAGCAGTTGCCTACGATCAACTCGGTCATGGTCGCAGCGGTGGCAACGAAGCCAATCTATTTTTATTTATCAAAACTCAACGATTCATTATAAAACAGCTTGAGGAAAACAATCGCATCAAAGCGGTTATCTCTCATTCCATGGGAACGCCAGCCAGCCTTAACGCTCCGTCAGGAGTATATCCGCTATTACTAATTGCCCCGGTATTTAAGTTTGTTCAAACTCTTTATGAAAAGGTGGAGCAAAGTGGTGTTGCTCGGCGATTATTAGAAAATGTTTTACGTAACCTGGAAGAGCAACACCAGATGAAATTTGTCGGCAGCGACTCTGTAGATTTTGTTAGAGACTATGCGAGTTCAGTACATATTGTACATGATACAAAAGATCCCTTTACATCCGTCAATGAAAGCCAAAAAGTAGCTGATATTTTCTCTCATGTTTCCTTAACTACAACCGAGAATTTGGGGCATTCAAGAATTATTAGCGCAGATGAAACTTGGAATGTTTTTTCAGAAATGGTAGAAACCAGTCAAGTGGCGACATAATTGAATCTGTATTGAACTAGCTTGAATTATATCGCCAACCATCTAAAAACTAAGGAGCTAACCCGCAGAAAGTGCTTCGCCCATTTCTTCGTTCGTCACTGATCGCCCATCAAAATTCCATGCGCCGTCAATCGCGTGCACCACATTGATAAAAATTCTATCTTTCGGAACTTTTCCTTCTGAAAGATCAAAAAGTACATTGGTACAATCTTTAAAGTGACCAATCTGAATTTCACGATCATTAAACGCAAAAGCGGGTGTTCTCCACTCAATCCAAATCGCTTCGGTTTTCTCACCTCCAGTAAAGGTTCGACCGTTTGGCAAAATATTCACCATCGATGTTATATTAGGTGTCATAACTTCGCTGCCGCTTAATCCATGCCATTTCAACATGGACTCAGTGATGGTTTTAACAGCTTTCTCAATTGCATCTTGTGATAAAACACCTTCAGTAGTTGTTAATGAAAAAGGCATATCGTTTCTCCTATATAAGTAGTTAAATAATTTAGTGGTAATCTATATTAACGAGCTGAAATTAGCTCAATTTTGTATCCATCTGGATCTTCAATAAAAGCGATAACTTCTCGATGATCGGTCTCATCTACCGCAAATATCATTGGACCTGCTTCTCTAAGAATTTTTACATCCATTTCTGCAAAACGTTTACAGACTACATCAATGTCTTCTACTTCGAGTGCGATATGACCATACCCGCTTCCGTGCTGGTAATTGGATTCATCCCAGTTGTAAGTCAGCTCGATCACTGCATTTGATTGTTCATCACCGTAGCCAATAAATACCAAAGTAAATCGCCCTTCGGTAAAATTTTCCCGGCGTAGTTCCGTCATCCCAAGTACATCTGTGTAAAAGGAAACAGAGCGCTCAAGATCGCTCACTCGATACATGCTATATAAAATGCGAGTAGGAAAGACTGATTTATTCTTTAACACTATTAAATTCTCCGTTGATTATTGCGGTTTTTTGAAAAATAAGCTATAAAGTGACAACCAAATATAACGATCACTATATCGATACATTCAATTAAAACATAACGATCGTTATATCGTCAACATAAAATATAGTGATCGTTATATACAAAATCAGGTATGGAGAAAATAATGTCCAAAAATGCCGTTAAAGTATCAAGTAAAAAGCAACAAACTAAGCAGCGAATTCTAGATGCGGCAAGCCAATCTTTCAGAACTCACGGTTATGCTGGTATCGGCGTAGACGGAATAGCTAAAGCCGCCGAAGTAACCTCTGGCGCATTTTATTCGCATTTTGGCTCTAAAGACGGCGCTTTTTCCGCAGCGATAGACGCGGGTCTTGATGAAGTGATCGCAGCATTGCCTGATTTTCAGCGAAATGATGGAAGAAAGTGGATTGAATCCTTTGCCGATTATTATTTAGGTAAAGCACACCGTGATGACTTAGCTAAAGGTTGCGCAATGACTACCTTATCGCCGGAAGTTGTTCGTACTAAATCAGAGTTTCGATTGGTTTACGAGAAGAAAATGAAACAAATCGTGGATATTATCGCCAACGGACTAGAAAGCGAATCTATTGAAGATAGACGAGCACGAGCTTGGGCGATGTTAGGGACTTTAATTGGTGGATTGACTTTAGCTCGAGCTGTTAAGAATAAAAAGGTTGCAAACGATATTGCTAACTCAATTAAACATGCAGCGATCTCTGTTGCGGGAAAAGCAAAGAATTTCCAATAATAAAAATAAATATTTATCCCATATTCAAAATATTGTAGCTAATCGCACTTCAACATCAAGATTTAATAACAGAGCGTTCTTATGGTAATGATATGCAAACAACTCAATATGTTTAAGAGCATCATTATATGAAACTTAGCAATCAAGTATTTCTTCTAACTTAGTTAGAAACTCATTTAAACGCCAAGGTTTTTTCATGAAGAGATCCACTGAGATATGTTGATTCTTAAATTTAACACTTTTTTGACCATGTTCTGCTTCCAATTCGTCACCGCCACCACAGAGCATGATAATTTTTGTTTCCGGATACAACAGTTGACAATTGCGAATAAGATCAAAGCCATTCATTTTAGGCATAAATAAATCTGTCACCAGAAGATCATATTTTTTTGATTTCAGTAATTCTAATGCATTAACCCCATTTTCGGCTGAATCAACTAAATAATCCTCATCTTCTAATACGGTGACTAGCATATCTCGAAGTGATTCTTCATCATCTACAACTAAAATCTTTGAATGCGTACTCATATATTATTTTTGATTCTATTATCTTTATTGTTGAACAAAAGGAAGTTCGATTACGAATCGAGTATTTTTTGAGACTTTATCTACATAAAGTACACCATGATGGTTAACAACGATATCTCTTGAAATACTAAGCCCTAAACCAGTTCCTTTCCCGATTTCTTTACTTGTATACAAGGGTTCAAAAATTTTGTCAATGATCTCATCTGAAATCCCTTCTCCGCTATCGGTAATTGAAATCTGTAATTTTTCAGGAATTTGGTAAATATCTATTGTAATCCATTTTTCGTCAAGCTTCTCAATAGCATCATAAGCATTATTAATTAGATTAATAATCACTTGGCTAATTTGCAAACTTTGGCACTGAATTCGCGTATTTTGAGAAATGTCATGGTATTTGATTTCAAAAGCTATATTGTTCACTTTAAATCGTTCTTTAGTCATATTAACACTATCTTCCATGAGTGTTTTAATTTCCACATTTGCAAATGGATCAGCAGAAGAATCACGAGAAACTTTTCTAAGGCTATCGATAATGTCGGATACTTTGTTAACGCTGTTTAAAATTTTGTCCATAGAAGAATTGATCTCTTCATGCGACATATTTTTTTTAAGCTGGCGCTGAACCCTCTCCGCTACAAGATTAATAGTTTGAATTGGCGTATTTATTTCGTGAGCCATACTGGCTGCCATTTTTCCTAATGAAGCCATTTTACTGGAGTAATGCACTCGCCCCTGGCTCAGAATCAGCTCTTTTTCTTTGTCCTTTAACTGGTGATGCATATCTTCAAATGAACGCGCCAATTCACCTATTTCATCATTAGAATCAATCGGTAAATTTAGGACTACATATCCCTGTGCTAAATCTTCAGCCGCTTTAGTAATGAGACGTAAAGGCTTTAATAGACGTGAAGCTAATAGCGATGCAACTATAAGACTGATAATAATTAGTAAACTGGTTAGTATATAGTTATTGTAAGTTAACTTCGCTGACTGAGCTTCTAGGTTTTTATAGGAAGTCGCTAACATCACGGCAAAAAACCGCTCTTCATCAGAAGGATCAAAAAACGCCTTAACCACATGAATAACATCGCTATTGGAAATAACCGTAAATTCTGTATCACGTATATCTTTATGATCATTTAACTCGAAATCATCATAAAGTGTTTGAATCTTATTATTATTTTCGAACTCAAAACCGTAGGTCATCTTTTTGTTTGGATGCGCTAAAAAATATCCATCTTCATTGGTAACATAGGGTATTAACTCTATTGGAGTGTTCTTAATAAGATCTCTAAAAATCTGTTTAAAAGACATGTTAATAACCAAGATACCAAAAAGTTGATTTTCAAAAAAAACGGGGGTAACAGCGCGGATTACTGGAGTATTAGGTTCGGATATTTCACCAAATTCTCGATTTAAAGAAATTTCAGATAAATACACATCACCTGGGTTTAATTTCAGTGCATTCTTAAAATAGGGCGTTTCTCCTTTTTGTTGCAATTTATCTTCTTCAGTTTTTTGGATCAAATTTCCTTTACGCTCTATCCGAAACAGCTCTTTACCACCATTAGCAATGCCAATATAACGAATTTGCAAATAGTTTGACTTTGCACGGATTAGCTCCGAAAAAATAGTCGAGAGTCTGTTTTTCCAGGTTTCAACACTAGAATTATCAAAAGGATCAATGCCATTATTGTTTATCGCGCGAGGAATACCCCTTATTGGAGGTGTAGCGGCAAGGTACTTTGCATCTTCGCTAAGGTTTTTGATATCAGAAACTAAAGAAATAGACTTATAGTTAGTCTCATATTTGAGACGATTGAGAGCATTTTGAAAAACAATATCTGCCGATCCATTAATTACTACACTACCAATGATAATGGATGTCAACGCAGCGACACTACCGGCAAGTATTGACATCTTCATCACGATATTAAGGTTAGGCTTAATTCTATTTTTCATTATTTAACCTTTTTTTGGTGCAGAAATCTCTTATTGCATACTAACTATGAGAGCTAGTTTAAATCACTAGTTGTAAGTATCATACGACTTAGATCAAAGAAATTTACTTTATTTAAGCCTATTGAGTATAGACCTATTTGGCTGACACAGTTCTAATGATTCAATGCAAATATGTGAATAACGTTTAATAAGTTAGTTCTTCATCCATCAGGTGGCAATGAAAAATTTTGACCTTTTTTATAGTACTTGTATAAAAATACATCCGAGTAAAGTTCTGAATTTTGAGACTTTACATCGTAAAATTTGTTCAGTCAGGGTTCAGAAAGAGCCGCTAAAGTTATACTTTGAAACTATCACTAGGAATTTTTTATGAATAAACTAACTATAATTATTCTTTTATTAATTTCCACGAGTGTCATACCCTTCAGCAAAGCAGATCCAGAAGACGTTGAAAGCAACGTACTCATGCCTGACGAAGCGATCATAGGTAGCGAACTAATTGAGTTTCCGAACGACTCCAAGATCTATCCAAATATAGGTGATTTTAAAATTCTGAATAGTATTAAAATGAGTAATCTCAAAGGAGAGAGATGGGCGACGATTACGATACGCAACGAAGCTCATGGGAAAAGAAACCTCAACCAAGATCACCTACTCGCGCTTTTTGCAGATGGAAACCGTCATTTTCCGTTGTCATTCGAGCAAGAACTTAAATCGCAGCAAACAATTTCGTTATTAGTTAATTTTGGCGTTAATAAATTCCCAATATTGAAAATAACCACACGCAATAGAAATAATTAATTTAGGAAAAACATCTCCACTAAGAAACGGAAAAATAGTGGAGATGCACTGCAGACAACCCTTTCTACAACCTCAACTGGTACTTTTTTATAACTTCAATTTATTTCTTTATGCCTTCGATGTGTAGCTCCAGTAACACGTGAGATGAAGCTGGACCTAAATCCATTTTAATGCCAAAGTCCTTTAATCCTAATTTTGTTGTACCGGCAAATCCAACACGATAACCGCCCCAAGGATCTTTTCCTTCACCAACTTTTTCAGCATCGATTTCAATTTCCTTGCTCACACCATGCAGCGTCAGCATCCCTTTCACTAATAATTTTCCATTGCCCTTATCGCTTACCGAAGAACTAACGAACTTGGCGCTGGAAAATTTCTCAACTTCCAAAAAATCATCACTTTTTAAATGTTTATCTCGATCCGCGTGGTTGGAATTGACACTGGTGGTATCGACATTAACCGTGATTTTTGACGATGCTACATTGGCGGCATCGTAATTAAAGTTTCCATCGAACTTATCAAACCGTCCGGTTAGCCAACTGTAACCTAAATGCTTTATCTTAAAATTAATCGAAGCGTGAGCGCCTTTGTTATCGATTACATAATCTGCTGCATTCGTTAGTGGCGAAAGAAGACCTAATGCTAATACGCTTCCTATAAATAGTTTTTTCATTGTTTTTTCCTCGTATTGTGTATTGATTTGATGTAAAAATTAATTTCTCTTGCCCAACATTCTGAGTAAAGTTCTATCTTTATCTATGAAGTGATGTTTGAATGCCGCCGCCGCATGTAAGAACACAACAAACATCAAAAAATAAGCCATATATTGATGGACTAAGCCCGCTTTATCTTCTTGATTTTCAATAAATGACCCAAAACCCGGAATTTCGAATAGCCCAAAAACCTCAATACCCCGACCATCTGCGGTTGAAATGAAATATCCTGTGAACATAATAACAAAAAGTAACAAGTACAATAATAAATGCACTAATCCACCTAGCCTTTTCTCGATGGATTTATGTGTTTCAATGGAGTCAGGCTGGATTTGAAATATTTTCCATAACGCTCGAAAAATCATTACCAACAGTAAACAAAGTCCAAAGCTTTTGTGTAAAGCAGGCGCTTGTTTATACCATTCACTGTAATAATCAAGATCAACCATCCAATAACCTAGCGCAAACAATCCAAAAACGAACAACGCAACTAACCAATGTAACGAAATTGAAACCCACCCATAGTATTGTTTAGTATTATTCATTGTTTCGCCTGCTAAAATCTTCTAGTTATAAAGTTCATTGCCACATAAACCCAGAGACTTTTGTACCTAAAAATGTGTCATTAAAAATATTTGTCGCTTTTTTTCCTGATCTTAGCGCTGCACCAAAACAAACATGTAGTGGCATTAGATGTTCTTCTCTTGGATGAGCAAACCGAGCTTCCTCTGCATTTTTCCAATCAACTAAGGCTTTCTCCTTTTGTTTTTCATCTAGTTCGGTATTCAAGATCACCTGATTGAGCCAGTCGTCAAATTTTTCGCTTTTTTTATAAACCTCAGGATCTTTACTCATTAAAACTTGTAAATTGTGAAACGAAAGACCCGACCCAATGATCAGTACATTTTGATGACTAAGTTCAAAAATTGCCTTACCTAAATCGATCTGCCTTTGAGGATCAAGATCGTTTGTGAGTGACAATTGGATCACTGGAATATCTGCATTTGGGAACAATAATTTGAGTGGCACAAAAGTACCGTGATCGAATCCTCTATTTTCATCTTCTCTCGCTTCGATCCCATTTTGTCTTAGTATTTCAACGACTTCTCTTGCAAGCTTTGGCTCACCCGGAGCAGAATACTCAATTTGGTAGCTTTCTTCAGGAAATCCATAATAGTCATAGAGCATTTCCGGGTTAGCGCAGCTTGAAACCGTTGCAATATCCTCTTCCCAATGAGCGCTAATCACTAATATCGCCTTTGGTTTTCCCAAATCATCACGAATATTCCCCAAAAACTGGATTAAGCCATGATGATTCGGCTCATCAAATAATGGCATTGGACCACTACCGTGCGGAATGTAGATGATTGGTGTAGACATGCTGTTCCTAACTTTTCCACTTGATTTGGTTAAGATTGGAGCGAGTATAATCACTAGTATAATAAATAAATATTGAAGATTTATTTATATGTTGTTAAATTTTACTTAACTAGTGAGTGCAACTAAGAACTCGGATATGACATTAGAACAACTTAAAATGCTCAAGCTCGTCGCTGAACAGGGAACGTTAAAAAGTGCCAGTGAACTGTTATTTAAAACTCAACCCGCTATTAGCCAAGGGATCAAACAACTTGAAACACTTCTGGGCATTAAGATTTTTAATCGCGAAGGCTACAGACTAAAACTCACCAATGAAGGGGAACAGGTATACCGCAAAGCGTTGCGGTTGCTCAGCGAAGCCTCAGAAATTCAACAATTGTCGAAACATTTAGCCCAAGGAAATGAAGCAAGCATTACCATCGCCATTGAAGCATCTTATGATCTAAACCGTATCTTGCCGATTCTGGAAAATACCCAAAATGCCTTCCCACGAACCCAAATTATTCTTCGTCAAGAATATTTAAGTGGTGCATTTGAAGCGGTAGAAAATGATCAAGCTGAACTTGCTATCACTCCCATTGGTATCTTGAATATCGAGTCAGGAGTGTTCGATGCAAACTGGCTTTATCAAGGTCATCTAATCAATGTTGCTGCGCCGAGATTGTTATTAAGACACCCTGATTTAAAGCTAGTGGACGAACTCAGAAGTGAATATCAAATTATTGTGCAAGATTCAGGGCACGCCAGTAAAGGCAAAAATTACAACGTGCAAGAGGGACAACGTTGTTGGTTCGCCAATGATTTTAGTACAAAAAAAACTTTAATTATGAGTGGTATGGGTTGGGGTAGACTTCCTGAAGGATTAATCACTCAGGAACTCGAAAACGGCTCTTTAGTAAAACTCCGTTTGAAAGATATCAAAACTGATTTGGATCTTAACTACTATGCCATTAAACGTAAATCGAGGGTGCTAGGTCCAGTGGCGAGTAAGTTGTGGAAAAGCTTGTCGGCTCAGGGTGACTCCAATAAGCACGAGTAGATATTTTATTATTAAGTCAACCAGAAGTTGTATACGCAAATCTTTCCAATAAAAAATCACAAAACACTCTCACTTTAACCGGTAAATATTCTCTTGAAGGATAAACCATCCAAACAGCACCGTTAAAATCCGTGGCTGTCACCTCAAAATCACTCAAAACTCTTTTTAATTGACCTTTAGTTATTTCGGCTTGTACCAACCAATCAGGCAATAACGATAATCCCATTCCATCAAGCGTACACATTTTAATGGCACTCGATAGAGTAAGCAAGTGCTTACCTCTTACAGGTATTTCTTCGGTTTTCCCACAACTTCTGAATGACCAATTAAAAATATGACCACTGCGGGGAAACAGTAAACAATCATGAAGCTTTATTTCTTCTGGAGTTTTTGGCGTACCGAATTGAGCCAAATAATCTGGACTGGCAGTAATGTAGAATGACATAGGCAAAAGTTGTCTGGCGATATAGGTTGAATCCTCCATGGTTCCCACTCGAATTGCCACATCAATTCTCTCTTCGATCAAATCAACGAAGCGATCATTAAGCAAGACTTCTAGATGAAGTTCAGGAAATAACTGGTTAAATTCAGCAAATAACGGGACGATATGCAATTCACCAAAAACCTTTGGCAACGAGATCCGGAGTGTACCTTTCGGTCGATTATTTATTTCACTTGCGAACTGTTTAGCCTGTTCCAACTCTTCTAAAACTGCTTTGATCCGCTTGAAATAAATTATCCCCGCTTCAGTAGGTGCAATCTGTCGAGTCGTCCTTTGGAAAAGGCGAGCGCCCACTTCTGATTCTAGCCCACTAATACTTCTGGAAACAGAAGATGCGGCTATCCCACGCAATTTTGCAACTTCAGTAAAACTGCGCCGTTGCATGACTTCTGCAAATAAATAGAGCGAATCAACATCCATTAATGCAATCTACGCAACTATGTTCTGCATGTAAAGTCATTTATTGCGCCTAATAGCAGCTTTAAACTAATGACTCTTTTGAACTATACCTAAAACCTAAGGAAAATCATTATGTCTACCACTATAAACGCTCCTTCCTACAAAGAAGATCTCAAAGAACTGGTCTCTCAACTAACTGATATGTTACCTGAGGATAAATTTGCCGTCTTCAATAAAGATGCTGAAAAACTCGCCCAAATTCATCAGTCTCCGCTGGCTATCAATGTCAAAGATCTCGCGCCAGATTTCAGTCTACCAAATGCCAAAGGACAAGCTGTTCATCTAGCTGATGTTCTTTCTAATGGTCCAGTGGTACTGACTTTTTATCGAGGTATCTGGTGCCCTTATTGCAACTTACACCTCAAACTATTACAGCAAATATTGCCCGAAATCAAAAACAGTGGAGCTAATTTGTTGGCCATATCACCGATGAAACCTGATCACTCCGCGAGTATGAGTGAGTCGAATCGACTTGAGTTTGAAGTATTAAGTGATTTCGAAAACCAAGTCGCCAAGCAATATACCACGGTTTTTAAAAATGCAGACGACCCCATCAATACCATGTCTGAACTTGGCTATGATTTTTATAGCTTTTATGATGAACCTTCAGCTGAGCTGCCGATTTCAGCCACTTTTGTTATTGCCTCAGATGGTGAGGTCATTTTCGCAGAGTCAGAAGGCGGTGATTACCGATTGCGAACCGAACCGCGCAAAATTCTAAATATTCTTGAAACCATTAAGTAACTGGAGAGATTCTCATGACGATAAAAAATATAACTATTTTAGGTATTGGCGCGATGGGTTCGCGGATTGCTAAGAATTTATTAAACGCTGATTACAATATCTCGATTTACAATCGAACTGAAAAGTCAGCAGTGGAACTTATCCAATTAGGCGCTAATTATTTTGATACGCCAATACAGGCAGTTTCAGATGCCGATCTGGTTATCAGTATGCTAACTGATGATCAAGCAGCGATACACGTTTGGTTAGATGAAGAAGTCGGCGCTATTTCTGGTATGAAAGCCGGAGCCATTGCGATAGAGTCGAGCACTTTATCCATCAATTGCATCGCTAACTTGAGTGAAGCGTTTGACCAGAAAAATATTTCATTTCTTGACGCGCCTGTACTCGGTTCACGCCCACAGGCTGAAGCAGCGGCATTAATTTTTTTAATAGGAGGCGATAAAAAGGTTTTGCAAAAAGTCAAACCGCTTCTTGAACAATTATCATCAGCAACCTATCATCTAGGCAAAAGTGGTCATGGTGCTGCAATGAAGCTTGCAGTCAATGCTTACTTTAGCTCTCAAGTTGCAGCGTTAAGTGAAGTCCTTGCTTTGATGCAAAAACTTGATATCAGTAAAGCTCAAACAGTGGAACTATTTAATCAATTGCCAACCACCAGTCCTGCTCTCCAAGGAATTGGTGAGCTGATAGCCAGTGAAAATTTTCAGCCGTTTTTTCCAATTAATTTAGTGGAAAAAGATCTGGGTTATGTGAAAAATTTTGCTCTACAAAAGAATATGGAAATCCCGACCATTAGCGCTACTCATACTAGTTTTCAGTCTGCTATAGAAAAAGGTTTTGGGGAAGACAATATTGCGGGACTGGCCCAACTATGGTGATATATATTTAACCTATATTTCATAAGCAGCTTGAATATTATTATTCAGGTTGCTTTTTCCATCGGTTAAAAATAGCAAGCTGTTTGTATTTTCCCATAGCTATAAAGTTTCCCAACAAAATAATAATCAAACCGATAACCGAAAATAAGGTCCATTGATAACCCTCAAAAAATGTTGATATAATAATCGCGATTACTGGATAGATCAAAGAAATGTATCCTGCTTTGTCCGGTCCAATTCGCCCTAGTACGGTTAAAAATGCTCCAAAAGCAATCACCGAACCAAACAATGCAAGATAGATTAATGAGCCTAAGTAACTAAAGGTCATTTCAATTTCAAAATCCAAACCTGCAATTAATACAATGCAAACGAACAAAATTGAAGCATATCCCATCCCTAATGCATTCGCTTGCAATACAGGTATTTCTCGCCTTTGAGTTTTTGCCGAAACAACATTTCCAAGAGATGCGAAAACGCTACCACCAAGCACCAACCATATTCCGGCTAAGGTATCAGCTCTATTTGCTGCAACCTTAATTTCCGGCATAAAAATTAATACTACACCAATCACTCCAATGGTAGCGCCTGCTAAAACTTCTCCTTTAATAAGATCACCAAGAAATATTCGTGCAAATATCACATTAAAATATACGATGCTGGTACTTAAAACGGCCGCCAAAGCGCTGTTTATTTTGGTGACTCCAATGTAAGTCAGCCAATAATTAAATCCAAATAGTAGCAAACCTTGCAGCAAAATATAAAAATGGTCAGATTTAGAAAAATTAAATTTACGAGCCCGTACAAAACAGTAAGTAAACAAAATCAGACTCGCTAATGCAAATCGATAAACCACCGAAACCAAAGGCTCAACGACTCCCAATTGAAAGGTGATCATCAACCAAGTCGATCCCCAAATGAGCGCTGAAGTTAAAAATAGAGCTAAATTATTCATGGTACAGCTGCTTTTAGATGAAAGTTATTCAGAGGCTAAATAAACGAAGGGCTTTATACTACCAAACTATCGGTTATCAAAACTAATACTTCCTTCCAATAAACAATATGAAACTTTATCCCTCCAATAAATACTCCCAATCAACCCAATTGATATTCTTTAACTGAACCCCAACAATTTATTAGATATTAGATATTAGATAAAATGGACAAAACTTAGCGGGTATGGTCACATTAGTCGTCCTAGTGAATAGATTTAATATTTTGGCAGATCGACTGGGACTCGACTGAACACCAAAGAATTCACTCAAATGAGGCACGCTACAGTTACGAATAAAGGCAATCTGAGAACTTCTCGGACTTTTTGCAAACTGCTTAGTTAAAATTTGTACTGTTACCAATGACTAATTGTAATTTCAACGGTGATCAGCGGAAAAAATATAATTGTCGATTTTCCACTGGTCATTTTCCAGATTGAGTATGAACAGCTCGTTACTTCCCTCATTACGAGTTGTTTTGCTTGGTTTGAAGTAAGCGGTACCGTTACTATGTGTTCTGACTAAAGCGGTATTATCTCCTAACTTTTTTACTTCCTTTATGTCAAAACCTACATTCAGTTTTAAAAGTGTAAAAATATCAGAATATGCATTGTTCACCGCTTCTCGCCCGACAAAAGCTGGCGCGCCCTGTTGCATAAATGTCGGTTTACTTGAGTAAAGTTCCATGACTAACTTATGATCAGATGAATTTAGCGCTTTAAAATACCTGATTACAGGTTTGCTAATTGCTTTTTTTCCATGTCGGACATTTCTACTAAATTTTTTGCCAAAACTGAACCAGCAGGTAACAATAATACATAAATAAGAATTAAGCTTCTCATGATGAGACTCCTCTATAAACGGTGGATAAGTTTTTACTCAACAAACTATGTTTGCGGTAACTATTTTATGTCCAGATCATACTCTCTATTGTATTTGATATTAATAGCTTACAATTGTGAAACATTATTCCAAATATGGAACAATAATGACCTTAACAAATGAAATAAACCTCAATAGCCTGCGTATGTTCGTGTTAGTGGTAAAACACGCTGGTTTTTCTGAAGCTTCCCGCAAAGAAAATATTCCGGTTGCAACTTTGAGCAGGCGAATAGCGGAACTCGAGAAGCAAATGGATACTCGACTACTTCAGCGCTCGACTCGACTAATCAAAACCACCAAAGAAGGAGATATTTTATTTGATGCCGCAGCAAGAGCCTTAGATGAAATTAAGATCGGTGAGCTCGCGCTCAGTGATTTAGATAAGAAACTTAAAGGCACTCTTAGATTATCAATTCCCAGAGACGTTAATTTTTGGTGGGAACTTTTGCAGGCATTTCAAGCCAGCTATCCAAATATCAAACTTGATATATTCACCACAGAACGCCGAGTCGACTTAATTGCTGATGGTATTGACGTTGCCCTGCGTATTGGAGAGCTTAAGAGTCAAACCGCTATCGCAAGAAAAATAGCTGACTATCGACACTTAGTCGTCGCATCACCAACATATATAGAAAAACATGGTGTTCCGCTATCTCCTTCACAACTAAATGATTTCCCGATTGGCTCGTGGGGCAATAATCCTGAGCAAGTCACCTGGATATTTTCAGATAAACCCTATGAGATCACCCCAAAAGTTACTATAAACGACTACTCCCACTTGCTAGCGCTTACCTTGGCAGACAATATTATTACCGAGCTGCCTCCTCTTTTAGCTCAGCCGTATATAGATTCCGGGTCACTTATTCACCTTTTGCCAGATTGGAAATTACCGAAATTATCACTGAACCTTGTTTATCCGACTCGAAAGCATTTATCACCTTTGTCTCGAACCTATATTGATTTTGCACTCAACTACTGCAAACAAAATCAAATATTTGCTGCCCTATCTTGAGAATGCCCAACTAGCCAGACACCTTGTTTTTCTTCTATTTGATACGACCAGGTTGTTTTCATTTAGGACTTTCTAGTCTGCTCCACAATTTGAGACATTTCCTAAGAAATCACTCGCAATCTAAGTTATAATCCGCCTCCACAAAATATCCCAGCTTTAAACAACAACAGATAAATAATGACCGATTTTGCAGTAGGCCAGCGCTGGCTAAGTGAAAATGAAACCGAATTAGGTTTAGGAATTATAGAACGAGTCGATCACCGCCTTATCACCGTCTTTTTTCCCGCAACCGAAGACCAAAGAACTTATGCCATTGATAACGCACCGCTGGCACGAATGACCTACGAAGCGGGTGAACACATTGAAACCCAGCATGGTGACTCGTTAAGAGTAGAGAAAGTAGAACCACACAACGGCACTTTGGTTTACATGGTGAAAGCTTCAGCGGACAGTAATAAGCTAATCCCGCTTCCCGAAACCCAGCTCAGTCATAACCTGAAACTAGACCAAGCCGTCGATCGACTTTTTTCGGGGCAAGTTGACTCTTCCAAATGGTTCGAGCTTCGTTACTCGGCGATGAAAGCCCGAGAAAAGCAACAGAGTTCTCAAATCATTGGTCTGCAAGGACCTCGTGTAGATCTAATCGGACATCAATTACATATCGCGTCAGAGGTAGGTAATCGATTCGCGCCTAGAGTACTGCTATCGGACGAAGTCGGCTTAGGAAAAACCATTGAAGCGGGTATGATTATCCATCAACAATTAATTAGCCAACGAGCGCAACGAGTTTTAATTGTCGTTCCACAAACTTTGATCCATCAGTGGTTTGTCGAAATGATCCGTCGCTTTAACTTGCACTTTAATATTTTCGATCAGTCCCGAATCGAATCGCTGACTCAGTTTGACCCACAAGAACTCGAACAGCTAGGTCTTGATGAAGCAATGATCTTAGAATCTTTGCAATCTGAAAATCCTTATCTGAGTGAACAATTGGTTTTGTGCTCGACTGAATTCGTAGCAAACTGTGATATTGAATCCATTGCCAGTGGGGAATGGGATATGTTAATCGTTGATGAAGCTCATCATTTAGAGTGGCATCCAGAAAACCCAAGTAATGAATATCAGCGCATCGAAAAAATAGCACGTAAAACTGCTGGCTTATTATTATTATCTGCGACACCTGAGCAGCTTGGTCAAGATGGGCATTTCGCACGATTGAAGTTGCTTGATCCTAACCGCTTTTATGATCTCAATACTTTTATTGAAGAACAACAAAAATATCAACCCATCGCCGAACTAATCACTGAACTGGATGAAAGTGAAAATTGGTCTGAGTCTTTAAAAAAGAAAGCTTCTACCTATATAGAAGATTGTGAAATTATTGAAAGCAACAAAAAAACTATTTTAAATGAGCTACTTGACCGGAATGGAACTGGTCGAGTGATTTATCGGAACACAAGAAAGAACATAAAAGGTTTTCCAAAACGAGTATTGATTTCTCACCCTGTTGATCGATGTAATGAATATCAGGCTGCTCAGCTCGATCTTTCGGATGAATCTATGATCGCAATTCAGCAGTTGATCCATCCCGAAACACTATTCGATGATGGTAGTTGGTGTGAATTTGATCCGCGTGTTCTGTGGCTAAAAGATTTTCTTAAACAACATCGACAGCAAAAAGTCGTGATTATTTGTGCCAGTAAAGATACCGCGATTAATTTAGATCTGCATTGCCGGTTCAAACTTGGTTTAAATTGCTGCACCTTCCATGAAGATCTCGATCTTATCAGTCGAGACCGAGCCGCTGCTCATTTCGCAGACATGGAAGATGGCGCACAGGCAATGTTCTGCTCAGAAATTGGCAGTGAAGGAAGAAACTTTCAGTTTAGCCAGCATTTAGTGCTAATGGATTTACCGTTAAATCCAGATCTGTTGGAACAACGTATCGGACGCCTCGATCGGATTGGACAAACTGACGATATTAATATTCACGTTCCCTATATGAAAGAAACAGCTCAACAGGTTTTATTTGATTGGTATCATAAGGGCATGCAAGCATTTGAAAAAACCAACGCTGCGGGCGGTAAAGTTTTTAATCAAACTTTAACACAATTGACACGTGTATTATTGGAATCTCACGATAAACAACTAGCCGCCGACTTAATTACAAAAACCGCAAAACTGACTGAACAGATCGACCTCGATCTTGAGCAAGGAAAAGATAAACTATTAGAGTTGTCTTCATTCGATAAAGATAATGCCCAGCGATTAATCGACCAGGTAAGCGCAATGGATGAAAAATCGCCACAAGCTTTCATGCAAAAAACCTGGGATCGTTTCGGCGTGGATTATGAAGACCATTCTGAAAATGCTTATGTTATTAGTCCAGGCGATCATATGTACATTGGTGCATTTCCTGGACTGGCAGATGAAGGTTTAACAGCGACTTATGATAGAACCACAGCTCTTAGCCGTGATGATATGCATTTTTTGACATGGGAACACCCTATGCTCACCGGTGCAATTGATTTAATTTTAGGTGAGAATAAAGGGAATGCGAGTGTTTCCATTCTCAAAAATAAAGCGGTAAAAGCTGGAACTCTTTTGGTTGAATCATTATATAAACTGGAATGTATTGCCCCCAAATATTTGCAAGCACAGCGCTTCCTTCCGTACCAATGTTTTAGATTACTTACCGATACCAATGGTTCTAACTTAGCGGCGAATGTGAGTCATATAAATTTAAGTAAGCAGTGTTCAAAATTAGATAAACGTAATGCCAGGCTGGTTTTAAAAAGCGAACAAAAAAAGCTGAGAAGTATTTTATCTAGAACCGATAAACTTGCTCACGAGCAAACCAAGGAGATCATAGAACAAACCGTTTCTAAAATGAAATACTCTCAACAAAACGAACTAAGCAGACTAGTATCATTAAAAGATAAAAACCCTAATATCCGAGAAGAGGAATTAGCATTTTTAGAAAAACAAACCGCATTATTGGAAAAATACTTGAGTGAAACTAATTTACAACTCGAAGCAATTAGAGTCATTGTTGCCGTTTAAGTTGAAACAACAACAATGCTCCATTCAACTCTCAGCTAAGGCATTTCCGCTGGCGTGGTAAACACCCAATCATTATTCTTCACTGGTGTATGACAAGCAACGCACTCCTTCGTAAAATCTTTGTCTTTACCATAAGGCTTTTGATCCATACCTTTCCATCTCGCATACCCCCAACCGCCAGTCTCTTTATATTTTTTACTATCTTTTATCATAAATTCAGCGTGAACAAATTTATCGGGAGCGATAGCCGTCGGCCAAAACTCTTCATTTTTTTGCTTCCATACTAATTTTCCTAAAATCGCTCCTTGTGGCCAAGGATTAGTATTATTCGAACGAGCCGCTTTCACCGCAGTATCATTTCCTAAAATAATTCTCACTGTTTTATTATCCGTTCGATGAGACTGCGAAATAACTTTCCAATCTTTGTAGTTTTCAGGGATGGATATACCATTTGGTGCAGGTTTTACTTTCTTTTCTGCGAAAGTATGAGAGGATGTTAAGCTAGCGAGTAGCAACCCACTAAGCGCTAAAATATCACGTTTTTTCATTATTTATCACCTTTTAGTCATGGAACGATTTAACTGATTTACCGGCATAAATCAATCTTTGGTACTGTTTAGACGAGTCAGGTCAAAAAGTGATTGCATAGCTCAGCAATTATTTGCAATCAAAAGCCGTATGCAATCGTCTACAATGAATAGGTGTTTATAACTCTACTGCTTTTATGTTTGATAAGGATGAACTCAACAAGTTTTACCGCTACGCAATTTCCCTCACACAAGATGGAGATCTTGCGTATGATCTGCTGCAATCTGCACTAGAACGATATTTAAAAAAAGTATCAAAAGCCGTTGAGAACCCTAATGCCTATCTAAAAACTATTATTCGTAACTTATTTATTGATCACGAACGACGCAAAAAGGTAGTTCCTATGATATCGATGGACAATGAAGAAATATTAAATAGTGATAACTACGTAGAACCAACCGATGATCGTTCAATGGACGATGTCTTAATCACTCGGCAAGAAGCGCTTCAACTGACTAAATTATTAACTCCAGAAGAAAATGAGCTCTTATACTTGTGGGCTGTTGAAGAGTATTCAACGGCAGAAATATCGGTGATCTCGCAACAACCAAAAGGTACTATTTTGTCTAAGTTACACCGACTAAAAAAACGTGTTAGAGAGCAGTTTGCGGCAGACACACAAGCCGCAAAAAAGGGATAGTGATATGATCCAAGATGACAATCAAATCAAAAAGCCAATAAAACAAGCCTTGAAAGAGTTTTACTCTAACAAGTCTTTAACAAGTGAACAATTGGATCGGTTGCAACAGTTGACCTCTCAAAATAGCTGCGAACTAGAGCGAAAACCTGAGAAAGTTGATTTTCACGACACAGGAGAATCTTCAATATTTTCCCGCTCAAAATATTTTTGGCTAAGCTCAATGGCAGCATCGGTAATGATGTTCTTTATCCTGTTTGATAATTCTCACCCCGGATTAATCACTTCCGCTTATCAAGACATCGCAAAAGATTCAGAACTCCATAACGGACTAGATATAGCTGTTAGTAACTGGCTGGCGGTTAATAATATTTCTCCTGTCCCTAAAGAATTTGATATTGAAATGAGTAAATTCTGCCAACTAGAAAAACAAATAGCAACTCATATTCGAGTCGCAGGAAAGTCACAGGGGACGGCGCACTTTTTCTTTCATCAAAAAGATGCTGATCTGCAAGCTGAAATTGTCCAAGGAGTTGAGAACGAAATGAACTGGAAGATTATATATATTCGCGAGAATATTTCTGTTTTAGTTATGTATACACAAGATATGAGAGAGGAAGCTGTTCAAAAAATATTGCTTGGAATGCTACCAAACGTGATTGTTTAGTTGCAGTAGATTGTATTAGTTAATTGTATGCTCTATGGCTACATGCTGGATTTAATTACTCCAACTTTTATAAATGAAGAGCCGGATGCACCGCTCGTATTTTCATTCCTTCTTTGGATACTTAAAATACTAGACTATATTCTTCCATTGATTATGGGTAGACCTTGATTGAATCTTCAGGCGAGCTAACTTAAATTCTCAATTCGCCGAAACAGTCCGTTCTTTCGCCCAATCCCTTAAGGCTTGAATTTTTTCCGCCATCACAACAGAAATTGGTCTGGTTTGTTTGATGGTTTCAACCACTGAAACTGTATTCATGGGGCTGCCTCCTCCGTAGGCTCTATAAAGTGCTGATACCACGGCTTGTTCAATCTCCGATCCTGTGAAGCCATCGCTGGCATCAGCAAGTGTGGTTAGGTCAAAGTTTTCAGCTATTTGTTTTCTGCGTTTTAAATGAATATCAAAAATAGCCTGTCTTGATTCGTGGTCGGGTAAATCGACAAAAAATATTTCATCCAACCTTCCTTTTCTCATTAATTCTGGTGGCAACTTACTGATGTCGTTGGCGGTGGCGACAATAAAAACCTGGTGAGTATTTTCTGCCATCCAGGTGAGTAAAGTGGCTAGCAATCTTTGCGATGTTCCGCCGTCACTTTCGCCACTGGATAGTCCTTTTTCGATTTCATCCAGCCATAAAACACAAGGAGCCATTAGCTCTGCCATTTTTAATGATTCGCGAAGATTTTTTTCCGTCTCTCCATGGTATTTATTGTATAAAGTACCAAAGTCAAGCCGTAGTAAAGCTAGCCCCCACATTCCAGCAACGGCTTTTGCGGCTAAGCTTTTTCCACCGCCTTGAATACCTAAAAGCATCAATCCCTTTGGTGGGTCGAGAGGAATGTTTTGATCTAAAAAAACAGCTTTACGTTGCTTTAACCAACTTTTTAAATTATTGAGACCACCGACTTCTGAAAATTTAGAGGTTTCATATTCAAAGCTCAATACGCCATCCATGTCGAGCAATTCAAATTTTGCTTTGTTAACTTGTGGGAGTTCTTCTTCAGTGATTGCACCATCGCCAATCACATTTCGGATCAAAGTTCTTGCATCGGCATTAGTCATCCCTTTTAAATTACGGACTAATTTTTTTAGTGTGTCTGCATCGGTTTTTACTTTTTGACCGTGGTGCGCTTTTGACCAGATTTTTGCTTCTTCACGAACCAAGTTTTCCAGTTGCTCTTCATTGGGTAGTGCTAATTGAAATTTTGCTGAGAATCGTCTGACTTCGGCGGGAAGGTCTATTTTGTGGGATACAAATACCAAAACATGACTTCTGTTTTGATGATTAATTGCTATTTCTTTGACTAGTCGAGTTATTTTTGGCTCGTTTTCAAAATAAGGATGAAAATCACAAAGGATGAATATCCCGGGTCTTTGCACCGATTTGATATGTTTAAGCGCATCTAGCGGTTCTTTGCTATCCTCGATTTCTGCTAAGTCGTGGGCAAGGTCGATCCGTCTGATACCATCAACCCTATCCCACCCAAAAATAGGTTTATTAAAATGGATGGCTAACTGAGTAACAAGTTCAATAGCTCTTTTTTCTTCATGAGTTTCGATAGTGATGATCGGGTTTTTTGATTTGACCAACAAACGCAGATCATTAAATTCAGTCTTTCCACTCATTCTTGTATTCCGTTGTTAATTTTTATTAGGATCATATCTTAATCACAAATACTTCTAGTTACCCTTAACAAAACAGTCTATAGCATCCAACAATTTATGCACGGCGGTATACGGGTTAAGGAGGTGTGGGTTTTCTTCAGTATTATATGAAGAGTTTAATGTTGCTTGATTCATCCTACCGGCTCTTCGTCTCGCATCTGGAATATTATTAGAAATTAAATCGAATAAGGCATTATCTGATTTGTCATACTTTAAGATTCCAATTTTTTTTAACTCGGCTTTTAACGAGCTGTTCTTCAGCAGATCAGTGCAGCTAGAATAACATGCTGTTAAATCACAAAAATGTAGGAGTAGCCAGACTTCGAAGCAAATATTTGTAAGCGCAACACTAATATCTGCAGAGGTTGCACTTTTTAATGCTTTTTTATGAAGCTCGTCGGGATACTTTGATTGAGCCTCCCTGTCATATACCACCCAAAATACATCTTTATCTGGCGTATTCTTATCGCGTTTTCGCTTGATAGCTTCTTCAACCAGTTGAACGGGGGTATTTTTATTAGTTTTTTCTACTTTCACAACTTTAAGTAGACGACTGCCAGAGTGAAACTTTTGAAGATATCCCTTTAGATAATTCGGCTCGGTTTTTTCTCCTTCGCAGAAAATATGTAAAATAGGTTTTAGCTGCTTATTTCCTTTCCCCCTTCGTTTAGGCATTTAGGAAATCCTGTCTACTATGATTTTTGATACTGCTTCCAAATCTATAGATGGTATAGCCCCAAAACGACCGTCAGAATACCATTTGCTAAATGGACTATCCATTTTGACCGAGTTTTTATCAAAGTCATCTAGCGAAGATAAAAGAGTTTCTCCTTTTCTTTTTTCCGTTAACCAAATTTGATCTCTTCTTAATAACTCAGGATTCATCAGATTAATATTATGTGTAGAGAATATTAGCTGAGCATTATTCTTATTGACTTTGGGAGAGTTGAATAATTTAATAATAAACTCTGCTAAATGTGGATGAAAACTATTGTCTAATTCATCCAGCAATAACACTCCACCATCGTCAAAAGCCTCAATCAACATTGGCAGCATACTATAGAGTTTCATTGTACCTGCAGATTCCATTTCATCCGTAAATTCTTCCTGCAGACCACTTTCTCCCTCATGAAGAAATACAGTCTTTTTACGTTCAGAATCAAGGATTTTCTTTTTAAGAGATTCAGGGAACTCGCTTGGAATTTTCAGGTTAGAAATATCTTGTTCTTTGAAAGATATTCCAGATATACCCGTATCGACTTTTGATAAAATAGAAGCAAAGCTATCAACGAGTTTTTGATCATCTTTCCAAGCAGTCATACCAAGCCGCTCATTAACGCCTAGATGAAAAATTCCTGACCTAAAATAATTATATATTGACCTTATGAGTTCAGGTGCATCAGCGCTGTTACCTGCTTTTGATAAATAACTATTATTGTCAAAAAAAGCAAACTTTCTTTTCCCACCTTTATAGTGTGCACCAAAGGTGACGTCATCCCAATTGTCATCTTCTTCACGTTTAAATAGGTTGGCTTTTGAGCGTGTTGGGTAGAAACCTAAAGATTCAGAAACTATTCGTTTTGCATCAAAAGCGACACTATAAATGAAGCGTATCTGATTGCTATTAAAGAACTCAATTTCAAACTCAATAGGGGAATTCTTAGTTGTATTTGAAAGAATAAATGGCTCATAGCAAGGAATAGAATCACCGTCTTTTAAATCACCACTTGAGCAAACGATATATTTCAACGCTTCAAATGCAAGAAGCAAATTCGACTTTCCTGATGCATTTGCGCCGTAAATTCCAGCTGTTCGTAAAACTTTGATGTTTCCGTTGCCGGGGGTTGCTACATTATTTGAGAGGTGATTAGAGGAGCTTTCAGCATGAAGACTAAAAGTCTGCTTCTGTCTAATTGATCGAAAATTTGATATAGTGAAGTCAATAATCATGATTTGTATCTCTTTAAACGCCTATTTTTGGTGAAATAAAAGCGATAAATGCAATTAAGCAAGATACTAGCAGAGTTTATTATATACTCAAGCAAAATGACGTAAAAATGTACTGTTTTGGATAAATACTACTCTAGGCTCTGAATTTTCAGCAAAATAATATCATCACCCATAAATTGCTCTATATCAATATCTGATGGATAATATGCGCGTATTATACGCCAATCTTCCGAAAACCGTCTAGAACCGAGTAAATCATGCGACAAACTTCCCCAGTTGACAAGTGTATTTCACTAGCAGACAACGCGTTAAGAACGCTTTTTGGAGGCTACAAAGTGACAGAACGGAAAAATCCATCCCGAAGAATAGAAGAAGCTGAGCTTAGCAGTGATGAGAAAAAACATTCTGCAGGTCTGATGCGGATCAATCATTGCGGGGAAGTCTGCGCTCAAGCTTTATATCAAGGACAAGCACTCACAGCGAAATTGCCCGAAGTGAGAGAAAAAATGGAGCAGGCAGCAGCGGAAGAAAATGATCATTTACAGTGGTGTGCGGATCGTTTAGAACAATTAGATAGCAGAACGAGTTTTTTAAATCCACTTTGGTATGCAGGTTCTTTCACTATAGGCGCGGTCGCTGGCATATTAGGCGATAAGTGGAGCTTGGGCTTTGTAGCCGAAACCGAATACCAAGTGGTTCGCCATTTGCAAAGCCACTTAGATGATTTGCCTGCGGAAGATAATAAAAGCCGTGCAGTGATTGAGCAGATGAAAGAAGATGAGCTTCATCATGCCACTGTCGCTCTGGAAGCGGGCGGCGCAGAACTGCCAGCGCCAGTGAAATTTGCCATGAAAGGCATGGCAAAAGTGATGACCAAAAGTGTCTATTGGGTTTGAAAAATAAACACCTAAAACTAGCGCACAAACTCTAATATTTTGGCAGTAGACTCATGCGATTTTATATCGCTTTCTCCACCTTGTAAGGTGTAACTTAAATCACCCAAAAAGAATCCTAAATCAGATAGTGAGTCCATCATCATGTCTGAAATTTTCACACAGGTTTGCAGTGGGTTCTTCTCTTGCCGTCTGATGGTATTCACTTTAAACATCAAACCATGAAGCCTGTGCTGATATTTTGTTGGTGCAGAATTAATTATAGTATCCAGCCAAAGTTCGCGTTTTTTTTCAAAAGCGGCTGGGTCATTTCTGTGGAGCTCTCGCCATTCGTCAAAATTAAATTCTGGCAATTTATCTAAACTCTTGTTAGTCGATCCAGTTTCGGATTGGTTATTATTATTTCGGTTTTCTTTCATTCGTTTATTCAGCAAATTATTAGTTTACTGATCCTACAGTTAAAACGATACAGCATTGAAAAAAAGGATTATTAATCAACAAAAAATATCGAAAATCAAAACTATCCTAGCAAATTAGACTCATGAGGTGAACCACTAATATTGACTGAAATTCAATCAAAACCTTTAAAAGTGGGTATTTATTGACCATTTTTAACTCGAATCAGCTTTAAGTTGAGCAAATAATGTACTGATCTGAAAATAGTTATCCATGTTCTTTATATGGGTATAGCGAAGCGAGATAAGTCTGCCAGTTCAAGTTTTTAGTCAAAATTGATCTAAGCTCAGTTTTGTATTTCGCTAACGGTTTATTTCTTTTTGAGATAAAATGTGACACAAGCACGCTTTTATAACTTAAGAATTTATAAGAAGAGCAAAACTTTTTCTCCTTGATGATTTCCATTATGTTAAGCAAGGGTTTAAACATCGCTTTTTATGAATAATCTACTTACAATTGCGCCATCGACTTTTTTTATTTTGTCATCTAATGTTTATCATAGATTTCGCGGAAAAAACCTGAGTAAATGAAGAAAAAAGTATTTGTACTGGCGATATGTTTTTTCGCATCCGTACCGAACCTTGGAGCGGCGCTTCATCAATATCAAATCGAGGTAGAACCTAACTTATCGAGTATTCGAGTGGAAGCCTGCTTTGATGGGAAAGTGCCGAACTACCTTTCTGTTGATAATTCGCTTGGCAACGAAGATCTTATTTCGCTGCCTGACTCAAAACAAGGTGATATTGAAATTCAAGGGCGTTTTTGGAAGACGGGCAATCTTCCTGAAAACGCTTGCTTAAACTATCAAGTCAGTATTGAAAGACATCATACTAAGCAAAGTAAAAGAAAAAACTATACCAGCAAGGTTAAATCTAGAAATAAGTTAATTGCATACATTGAACAAAATACTTGGCTTTGGTTGCCTGAATCTTTGAATGAGCAGGATGATATTGAGATCAATATTTTGCTTCCGAAAGGTATGGCCGTGTCGACGCCTTGGCAACCAATACCTTCTGAAGCTAACCGTTTTCGTCTTGGACATTATCCACAAGAATGGGGTTATACTTTTATCTTGGGAGACTTTAGCCAACGTGACCTTAAGATTTCAGATGGGCATCATCTAAGTATTACCTCTCTCAAAGACTTAGCTGGTCGCGAGCAAATTGACAATTGGTTAATAGATATCGCCAGAGGTGTTGAGCGTTATTTGGGAGATTATCCAGTTAAACAAACTCAAGTTATTGTGATTGCCAAGAAAAAGAAAAAGCAAGGTCCAGTACCCTGGGGTGATTTTAGTCGGGGGAATGGCTTTGGTATTCGCTTTGTTGTTGTACCTTCATACGACATAAAAGAATTTTATGCGGATTGGACCGCAACTCATGAGTTCAGTCATCAGTTACTACCAAAATTAGTTTACGACGATATTTGGCTTTCGGAAGGTTTGGCCTCTTATCTACAGTATGTATTAATGGCGCAGTCTGGTGTGCTTACCCAAGAGCAGGCCTGGATGCGGATTTTCAAAGGGCTAAAGCGCGGAGAAGCAGGGACTAAAAAGTTCAAGAATGAACCTTTAAATATGACTTCAGGCAACCGAAAACGAGGTGGGCGCTCCGGCAGAACCATGCGTATTTATTGGAGCGGAGCGCTGTATTTTTTGAAAGCAGATCTTGCTTTACGTGAGCAATCCAAAGGTCGCGTGGGACTTAACGATATTTTGTTAAAGTTAAATCGTTGCTGTATAACCGGTTCAAAAATTTGGACTGGTAAGGAGCTAGCGGCAAAGTTAGATAGCTTGTCTGGTTCTAAATTATTTAATCCCAGATTATCTGATCCCAAGTTATCTGACTCGAAACTATCCGATTCCATAGCGTCTGATTCTAAAATATTTAGCGGACTTTATTCTGAATTTTCTAACGGTTTCGATTTTCCAGAATATCTTGACTCGCTCGAAAAACTAGGTGTTATTTTTTCAGATGAAAAAAGATCTAGTTTAGAGATAAAGCAACACTCTATTGCTACTGAGATTATGCGTAAAAATAGGTGATAATCATTGGCTCACTATTGATTTTAGCTAAGCAATCTCCATATAAGCGATAACTGATTAAATTACTGTAGTATTTTCATGGCTAGTAAATTCGAAACTGAGACAGTTCTCGACGTCATCCATTGGAACGACACTCTTTTCTCATTTAAAACAACTCGTAGTCAAGGACTTCGTTTTCGAAATGGTGAATTCATCATGATTGGGCTTGCTCAGGGGGATGAAAAGCCAATTATGCGAGCCTATAGTATTGCTAGTGCTAATCATGAAGAATATTTAGAGTTTTTTAGCATTAAAGTCCAAGATGGCGCGCTGACTTCGAAGCTTCAACATTTACAAAAAGGTGATGAGGTATTAATCGGTAGCAAACCGACCGGCACCTTAGTTATAGATGATTTACGCGATGGACGGAATTTATTTTTGATCGGCACAGGAACCGGACTAGCCCCTTTTCTAAGTATTATCAAAGATCCAGAAACCTATGAGCGTTTTGATAAAGTGGTTTTATTCCATGGGGTTCGTTTTGTTAATGAGGTTGCTTATCACAAAATGCTCTCTGAAGACCTTGCCGAGCATGAATACTTGGGAGAAATGGTCGACAAACAATTAATTTACTATCCTTGTGTGACACGAGAAAAATATCAAAACCAAGGGCGAATTACGGATTTGCTAAGAGCCCAAAAGCTATGTGTCGATGTCGGATTGCCAAAGCTTGATCCTGAATTAGACCGTGTAATGCTTTGTGGCAGCCCGTCAATGCTTGCAGAAACAAGTGCTATTTTAGATGAAAAAGGTTTTGAAGAAAGTCGTAAAAAAGGTGTGCAAGGGGATTATGTGGTCGAAAGGGCTTTTGTTGAGAGTTAAGTTGTAGTAGCTCAAATTATTCTTTGTAATTTGTCTTCAAATAGCCCACTCACTTATTAGCTAGAGAACTCAAAAATCACCGAAGCGAGCCTGTAGTATTGAAACTACTGCCAACCCCGCTGTTTCGGTTCTTAATATTCTCGAACCGATATTAGCTCCGATACAATCGATGGAATTTAAATGAGCTAAATCCTTTTCCGAAAAACCACCTTCGGGACCAATTAGTAGTCTGACTGATTCCTCGATTGAAAGAAGTGTTAATTTCTTGCCGGAGTTTGGTTCTAAATAAATAGTATGGCTATTTTCTTTTGATAGTTTATCGATTGAGATAGGAGCATTTAATCTTGGAATAATTGATCGCCCTGATTGTTCACAGGCACTAATTATTGTTTTGTTCCAATGCAGTAGTTTTTTATCTAATCTTTTTCCTTCAAGTTTTACATTGCATCGTTCGGTGAATAGTGGCGTAATTTCTGATACACCAAGTTCGACTGCTTTTTGAATAATCAAATCCATTTTATCTCCGCGAGCGATCCCTTGTACCAAATTAATTTTTAGCGGTGACTCATTTTGTGGATCTTTTTTTGAAGATATCTTTATCTGGCAGCGTTTTTTATCTATTTCTTCAATGGTCGCCAAATAATCAAAACCATCGCCGTTGAAAACGGTAAGGTGATCACCAGGTTTATACCTTAAAACTTGGGTGCAGTGGTGTGCGGCATCTGGTGAGAGTTCTACAGAAGTATTTTCTTTTAGCTCAATTGATGAGTAGAAGCGATGGGACTTCATGATCTTTTTAAAGATATTCTATAAAGATGAATCTCCCCTAGCCCCTCTTTGCAAAGAGGGGAATAAGCCTTTATTTTTATCGTCCCCCTCTTCAATAAAGAGGGGTTAGGGGAGATTAGAGTTTTCATTTTTTAATATAATAAAAAATTAATATCGATAATGATCTGGCTTATAAGGACCATCGACTTCAACGCCAATATAATCGGCTTGCTCTTGGGTTAAAATGGTGAGCTTAGCGCCTATTTTTTCTAGATGCAGCCGTGCTACTTTTTCATCTAAATGTTTCGGCAATACATAAACTTCGTTTTGATAGTTATCACCATTTTGCCAAAGCTCAATTTGCGCTAAAGTTTGGTTAGTAAAGCTATTTGACATTACAAAACTGGGATGCCCGGTTGCACAACCAAGATTTACCAAACGTCCTTCAGCCAGCATGATAATTTTATTACCATTTGGCAATACAATGTGATCCACCTGAGGCTTGATATTTTCCCATTCGTATTGCTGCATCGCTGCGATTTGAATTTCATTGTCGAAATGTCCGATATTACAAACGATGGCTTGATCTTTCATCTTAAGCATATGAGCTTCAGTGATAATATCGAAGTTACCAGTAGTGGTGACAAAAATGTCAACGTTGTCGCATACATCTTCAGTGGTCACAACACGATAACCTTCCATCGCTGCTTGTAACGCACAAATCGGATCGATTTCAGTGATCATAACTGTTGCACCTTGACCACGAAGTGATTGTGCACATCCTTTTCCAACATCACCATAGCCACAAACGAGGGCAATTTTTCCTGCGATCATGACATCAGTTGCACGTTTAATTCCGTCCAACAAAGACTCACGGCAGCCGTATAAATTATCGAATTTTGATTTAGTTACCGAATCGTTCACATTGATTGCGGAGAAGGCGAGCGTACCTTCTTGTTGCATTTGGTATAAACGTTTTACTCCAGTAGTGGTTTCTTCAGTGACGCCTTGAATTGAATCAGTCAAACGCTGATATAAGCTGGCGTCTTTTTCTAATTGCACTTTGATCGAGTTGAACATTTCGATCTCTTCTTCGCTTCCTGGATTATCTAAAACGCTGATATCTTTTGCTGCTTTTAATCCTAAAACGACAGCGGTGGTTGCATCGCCACCATCATCCAAAATCATGTTACAGGTTTCGCCGTTGCCCCAATCTAAAATTCGGTGAGTGAATTCCCAGTATTCTTTTAAAGTTTCGCCTTTGTAGGCAAAAACAGGAATGCCTTTAGCTGCCATTGCTGCAGCGGCGTGATCTTGAGTTGAATAAATATTACAAGATACCCAACGAACTTCAGCGCCTAGTGCCACCAAAGTTTCCATTAATACGGCGGTCTGGATGGTCATGTGCAATGAGCCAGCAATTCGTGCGCCTTTAAGTGGTTTCGAGTCTCCAAACTCTTCGCGCATAGCCATTAAGCCAGGCATTTCGGTTTCGGCGATAGCTATTTCTTTATCGCCCCAGCTTGAGAGGGAAAGATCTTTGACGTAAAAATCGCCGTCACAATCAAAAGTATTATCAGACATTAGGTTGTCTCCATTCTAAAGTTAAGTTAAAGGTTAGAATGAGCGCCCTTTGTTAAAAACTAGATCCAACTGAGCGTGACAGGTTTTGTTTGGTTAGCATTTTTGTAAAACACTAAATAAACGTCCTGCTGCAGCGCCCCTCAATCGGTTTGAAAATGTTCAGTCAATTATAGTGAGTGAATTATAGACTATATTCCCGCATCTGCTCGCAAAGCATCGGCCTTGTTAGTCCCTTCCCAGGTAAATTCTGGAAGTTCTCTGCCAAAATGTCCGTAGGCTGCCGTTTTTTGATAAATTGGTCGAATCAAATCAAGCATATTAATCAATCCGTAAGGGGTTAAATCAAAATGTTGTCTGACTAATTCTTCTAATTTTGATTCGGGCAGTTTTGCTGTGCCAAAAGTATTCAAGCTAATGCTAGTCGGCTCGGCAACTCCAATGGCGTAAGATACCTGGATCTCACACTTATCAGCAAGCCCCGCAGCGACGATATTCTTAGCCACATATCGACCAGCATACGCCGCAGAGCGATCAACTTTGGATGGATCTTTACCAGAAAATGCGCCGCCTCCATGGAGTGCGGCACCGCCGTATGTATCAACGATGATTTTTCGACCAGTCAGTCCACAATCACCGACAGGACCGCCAATTACAAAATTACCAGTTGGATTGATATGATACTTGGTGTCAGCGTGAAGCATTTCTTTCGGTAAAATTGGATCAATAATAAGTTCACGCACAGCTTCTTGAAGATCTTTTTGAGTCACATCGGGATGATGCTGAGTTGATAGTACAACCGCATCAATTGCGACAGGTTTACCTTGATCATAACGGATAGTCACCTGACTTTTGGCATCAGGTCGCAGCCATGAAACATCATTATTTTTTCTGACTTCGGCTTGCTTGGCGACTAATTGATGTGACCATAAAATGGCTGCTGGCATCAACACGCTGGTTTCATTGGTGGCATATCCGAACATTAAACCCTGGTCACCTGCACCTTGTTGCTCTTTTTCGGAGCGGTCGACACCTTGATTGATATCAGGTGATTGCTTGCCAATCGCATTTAAAACGGCACAAGTTTGACCGTCAAAGCCCATATCTGAACTGGTATAGCCTATATCGCAGATGGTTTTACGGACAATGTCTTCTAAATCGACCCATGCGGAGGTTGTAACTTCGCCAGCAATAATCGCCATACCGGTTTTAACCATGGTTTCAACGGCGACACGGGCAGACTTGTCTTCTGCCAAAATCGCATCTAATACTGCGTCGGAGATCTGATCGGCAATTTTGTCGGGATGTCCTTCTGAGACAGATTCAGAGGTAAAGGTTGTATATTCAGCCATCTTTATTAATCCTTCTTTCTCGGGGCTTGATTCGGTTAAATAAAAGCTTTTACGCAAGGCTTTTACCTGAAACGAGTTTCGCAGGATGCGAATTGTAACTTTAATAATGGTTTTTTACACTAAAAACTGGATGTTTTTAGACCATATTCAAAGAAGAACATTTTAAACGTCTAGAAGTCTATTTGGAAGGTGTTTGCTATTTATTTTGCAATCAATGCTTGAGTGAGAAAAGTTTTCGGCATTAAATAAAAAAGGTGATCAAAGATCACCTTTTTATCGTTGCTTATTTAGCTATGACTATCTAGCTGCGCGAGAATTCATTGACGAATTTCGACTTGAATCATAATACTGTGCAGCATCGCGCATACCTGTGGTATGACACCAACCAGTCTTATGACCTTTGTTAACACCACCAGATAACTGACCAGCCCACTTTTCAGTGGTTCCATCTTCAGGATCGTCCAACAGTAAATCAGAACCTAGATGGCAGTAATCATAACGCCACCACTTATCAGTGAATGAAGTTGTGTAATAATCAACTTCCGCTCTAGCCCAGCTTGGGATAGTAGCTAACCAATTTGCTGCTCCACTGTATGTTAAATCCGTGTTAGTACCGCAACCAATCCCAAATATGTCGCCGATGACAGCCAGGCTTCCCGCTAAAGACGTTCCGCGATAAGGGGTACCAACTGATTGGATGATCCGTCCGCCTGTTGCGTAGTCTAAACCAGTCCAGTATCGAGAATACATGTGCAACGCAGCTGCGCCACCTTGGCTGTGTGCAACTATTCCATAGGAAGTATAAGGTGCACCAAAATTGATCACTTGTTGTGCAAAGGCTTCGTGACTACGGTTTTGATTGTAATCCTGGAACACGGCTGCATTAGTAAAGTTAGATGCGCTCCAAACATTTCCTGAACAATAGCCATGGACAAGTAGAAGCTTAGGATTAGCTGTTGCTTGAAGGGTGATGCCAGAGGAAATAGGCGCATTCCCTACTAACATATCGTTTGTGATCTTAAGTGGATCAACATTGGTTTGACTCACGACATTACTTTTCGAAGCTGTGACCAGCAATGCTGGTGCTTTTAGAGTCATGTTGTCCATTTCAGCGATTGGTACGTTGTTGTTTACGGTTTGTAATCTGAGAGACTTTAAAGAATATGGTGCATTCAATTTGCTTCTTGTTAACCAGCGAGTATCGAAGCTTAGTTCTAAATTAGAGCCTTTGTTTGGAGAAACAACGCCGCCAATCCAAGCTGCCGATTGAAGTTGACCCCTCTTGTTGGTACCCCAGACCTCAGCAGCCATGTAGATAGGCTCAGATTTACCTAATATTTCAACTGGAACAGACACCAGCGCTTTAGTATCTGTAGTAAGTTTCATACTTGCTGCAGACTTAGTTAGGCGGTAATCTGCTTGTTCGATGGGATATAAATCTGTCGCGGTTCGCGAAAAGCGAATTCCATCGGGACGAATACCTTCAACTTGCACTTGACTAGTGTACACACCGACTTCGCTGGTTGGTACTTTGGCTGAGAATAATCCATCTCCCGCTAATTTATCGCCATTTAACCCGTCATCTCTTAGTTGTAGAGTTACCTGTTTTTTGCTCGGTGAAGTGATTGTCGCAAACGCTCGGCTCATAGATGATTGCAGTGGTTTCTTCTGGGTCATTTTTTGACGATTACCACGGTCTTTTTGTGCATCAACAATGTAAGCCACGATATTGACATTGCTGTTTTGAACCGTCAGGTTATTATCTAAATAAGAATAGAGCTTGTATGCAGGATCACCTTTAAACATCAAGAAACCTTCAGCTTTGCTACTAGTACTTATCTGTTGGTTGTTAGCTTGTTTGCGGCTTAAGCTAACTTTAAATTTTCCAGCCGCAGCTTTAGGCATCACGAATTGTTTGCCTTTAAAGGATTGCTGTCCCATCGAAATAGGTTCGACATTTAGCCTGCTTTGCGGGTTTTTTGCTTCGTTGAGCAGCTCTTTTCCTGATGGATCAACTACCGTCATTTGCCACTGTTCAGAATTTGGTCCCATGAAAATTAATGGTGTGTTTTCTTTACCGTCAAAATAAATTGTGTGATCTACTTGTTGAATATTGGTCGTCGCATTTAAGCTTTTTTGGCTAGCATCTGCGCTGTTGACAGCTAACATCGTTGAGTGACTAAATAGCCCCTTGGAGTTAGGACTTGCTAAATTTTGCTCCTTCATATTTTCTGGTGCCACAGTGACATGCTTCGCTTGAGCCGCGATAGCACTTGGCGAAGCAAGCGCTAATGCGATAGCCGAGGCTGTCAATAGCTGTGAAACGGGGAGTTTTTTGAGATTTATTTTCATTAGTTTTGTCATCCTTACTGGTTATTTAAGTATTATTTTATTTTTTCGAGTAAAAACAACTGAGAGTATTTTTGATTAAGTTTCAAGCGATTAACCCTTTTGCAAACAGTCAAATAATCGCGTTGAAACCAAGGCAGAAATATTTCAGTAACAAAATAGTCTTCGATGGACGCTGGTCTGTCCAGAAGATTAGCCCTAATTGAACGAATAATGAGAACTAACACTCATTTAGAGCGCGTTAAGAATATCCTCTTGAGATGCGGTTTGAAAGGGTATTATTACCAACAAGCTGAATACTCAAAATTAGTGATGTTACGCAGAAATTCTAAACCTCTACTATACTCTGTTTAACACCCAATTGAGTGCATTTAGCCTATGAAAAAGCTTTTGCTAGTTGAAGATAGCGCCCTGGTTTTAAAGGTTATGAAGCGTCTCGTGGCAGGCAACGGTCTTTTTGAGGCTGATTTTGCAGAGACTTTTGCAAGTGCGCAAGACCTGATAGCTGACCATTCCCAAAAGTATTTCGCCGCAGTTGTTGATCTAAATCTTCCCGATGCGCCAAAAGGCGAAATTGTAGACTTCGTTTTACAGAATAAAATCCCAACGATAGTGTTAACAGCAAGCTACAGCGAAGAAAAACGCGATGAGCTGTTTGAAAAGGGTATTGTTGACTATGTAATCAAAGAAAATCGATACTCTTATGAATATGCGATGCGATTGATGACCCGGTTGAGCAAAAACCATGAAATCAAGGTACTGGTGGTTGACGATTCATTGGTGGCGAGGAAGCATTGTTCAAATTTGTTGCAAAAATATCGCTTTCAAGTAGTCGAAGCGAATGGGGCAAAACAGGCAATCCGTCATTTGGTCGATCATCCTGATATTCGACTAGTGATCACTGATTATAATATGCCTGAGGTAGACGGTTTTGAGCTAGTAAAGTTGATCCGTAGTAAGTACGACAAGCAAGATCTCACCATTATTGGCTTATCGGGTGACGAAAATGCCTCATTGTCGGCAAAGTTCATTAAAAATGGTGCGAACGACTTTTTACGTAAGCCCTTTGTTCAAGAAGAGTTCTACTGCCGAATAATGCACAACATAGAATCACTAGAGGCGATAGAGAAAATTCGTGACTCAGCGAACAGAGACTATTTAAGTGGGTTGTACAATCGTCGCTATTTCTATCAAATATCCGAGGAGAAAATTGCTGAAAATATAAAAAACTCAAAAAAGTATGCGACAGCGATTATTGAAATTGATAATTTTGGAGATTTCAATAACGTAAGCCACTCATACGGAGATGTTGTAGTTGAAGAGTTCTCTAGTCTATTAAAACGAAGTTTTGCTGAACAGTTGTGTGGTCGACTAAATGGCTCAGAGTATATCGTAATGCTCAGTGACGTCGATCAGAAACGAGCCTATGAACTAATGGACAACTTTAGAGCGCAGGTCGCTAAATTGAAAGTGAATTTTGAAACACAAGAAAAATGGATGACTGTCAGCATTGGGTTAAAAACAAGTCAGTCGGACTCTCTTACAGCTCTATTGCAAAGTTGCGATGATTTATTACATAGAGCTCAAGAAGCAGGACAAGATATAGTATTATACGAGTAATTCTAATCTCATAATAAAAATAATCGATGATCTTTGAACCAAAACTCGAGTCAGCCACTTTAAGTAAACGATACAAACGATTTCTCGCCGATGTCTGTCATCCTATTCTTGGAGATATAACAGTCCATTGCCCGAATACTGGCTCAATGAAAAATTGTTGGCAGGCGGGATGGCAAGTCTGGTTACAAAAAAGTGAAAATACTAAACGAAAATACCCCTACACTTGGGTTCTTGCCCAGAACGAGCAAAATGACTGGATAGGTATAAATACACAGCTCGCAAATCAACTTGTATTTGAAGCGTTGCAAGAAAATAAAATATCAGAAGTTAAAGATATTGCCAAGATTGATAAAGAAGTCAAGTATGGTCAAGAAAATAGCCGTATCGACATTTTGTTAACCCACAATGAGCCAGGTATACATGGCGAACCACTTAAAACTTATATTGAAGTGAAGAGTGTTACCCTCAAAGAAGATGATGGGCGCGGTTTGTTTCCTGATGCTGTGACAACTCGAGGGCAAAAGCATATTAGAGAACTGATCCACTGTGCCGAACATGGTGATAATGCGGTGTTATTCTTTTTGGTTCAGCATACAGGCATAAAAAGTGTCGAAATCGCCGAGCAAATTGATCCTGAATACGCGAAAATTTTGCGTGAAGCGATCTCTAAAGGAGTGAAAGTGATCGCTTATGGTACTTCGATCAATGAGCAACAAATTACTCTGCAGAGCAAGATTGACTTTAGCTTGCATGAGTCTTAAGTAAAATGTTGTAAAATCAAGCAGGTTAGGATGAATCAACTATATTTATATTGCTGATTCATCGTTTATCAGGCGATGCTCTGCCATATAGCCTGTCGATTTAAGGAAACTGATGAGTTCTTCTTATATTAAATCTTTTTTTAGGTTAGGCGTTCGTCAAAAAGTCATGTTAGTGCTGCTGACTGTGGTGTTAGTGGCTTTGACCACGAGCGCCTGGTTAACTTTTAGGGAAGCGAAGTTAGAAAACCTTAAAGCGATTAATCAAAGAGGTGATGATATTAGCCGCTTTGTCGCTACATCGCTCTCATATAGCGTGGTTGGCTATGATTATCACACTATTCAATTGCTGCTCGATGAGATTGTGACTTTCGAAGAAATTAATTATGCCCACGTGATTAATGCGCAAGGCAATACCATGGGAACGGCTGGAAAGTCTAATAGACACGATAACCAAGTGGTGTTCAATCAGGATATAAAACTTGGTAGTAATGTGATTGGCAACCTTGAAGTGGGGTTTAGCACTTCAAACACTATTCACGGGCTTAATAAGCAAAAGTATGCGTTACTTAAACGTGAAGCGTTACTGATTCTGTTAATTGCCATTGGTGAGTTTATTGCCTTATCGACGATTATTATTCGTCCGGTTGGGATCATATCTAAAACTCTTGATGATGCCGTAGATGAAACAGGAAAAGTCGTTAAAAAAATTGAAATTGAAACCAGAGATGAATTTGGTCAACTAGCATCAATGTTTAACGCGCTTGGCGAACAGCTAAACTCGGCAAATATGGTTTTACAGTCCAAAATTGATCTGGCAGATCAAAAGCTGATTGAAAGCAATGAAAAATTAATTGATCAAGCGGAAGAGCTTAAAAAGGTGAGCGATAAATTCCGAGAAATGTCTATCACGGACTCTCTCACCCAGTTATTAAACAGGCGATATTTTGAAGATTTGTTGGAGTCGGAAATAAAAATTATGCGCCGCTACGGTGACGTTAATAGCATCTTAGTGATCGACATAGACTATTTTAAAAAAATCAATGATGACTACGGTCATCCTTGTGGTGATGAAGTACTACAAAAGATCGCTCAGCTTTTTTTAGTAAATGTTAGAGTCGGCGATGTCGTCTGTCGTGTTGGTGGTGAAGAGTTTGCCGTTTTTTGTCGGAGAATAAATAAAAATGAAGCGATTGAACTTGCTAATAAAGTGAAATCTAATATCAGTGAAACTTTGATTGAAGCAATGGGGCAAAAACTGAATATCACAGTTAGCATTGGTGTTTCGACTTTTGACCCTGACAGGATAGAACCTGGTTCGATGTTTTTGTATAGACAAGCTGATGTTGCCGTTTATCACAGTAAAGAAACTGGTAGAAATAAGGTGAGCCACTATGACGATATCAAAAGCTAAAAATTTATTAATTTATTTTTTTTCATACCTATTATTTCTTGGGGGATTTCTCACAAGCCAAAAAACTTTGTCATTAGAAAAAGAGATCGTATTTGGTTCAGTTGCGATGGATATTCCCGCAATCATGTATGAGAGATTGACTCCACTGACGGATTATCTAAGCAAACAATTAAATATGCCCGTTAGACTCAAGTTATCGGCAAGTATGTCGGATGCTATTAACGAAACGGCTAAAGCTACTGTCGACCTAAGTTACCTGACGCCTGTCGCATATCTTAAAGCACATGAAAAAGGCGATGCTCAAGTTTTAGTTAAAACAATTACCAATGGTAAAGCGTCCTTTAAATTAATGATTGTGGTTAGAGATGACAGCCCAATAAAAACCATAGAAGATTTAGTTGGTAAGCGTTTTGCATTTGGTGATGAAAGAGCTTTGTTGCAGCGAGCGGCAGTAGTCAGTAGCGGAATTACCCTGGATAAGTTTTCTGGTTATCGTTTTATAGGACATTATGACAATATTGCACGAGGTGTTTTAACGACGGATTTTGATGCTGGCATACTTAAAGACACTATGGCTTACAAGTGGCAAGAAAAAGGTTTAAGAATTCTTTATCAAACTGAAGCTTTGCCACCCTACAATATTACCGTAAGTAATAAAGTCGAAATAAATCTCGTAGAGAAAATTAAAAATGCGTTTTTAAATTTAGATGCGAACAATCCCGAACATTTAAAAATAATAAAAGCACTGGATAAAAAATATGATGGATTCGAAGCGACCAGCGATAGTGAATATGATATCGTGAGGGAGTTGATTAAGCCTTTTAATTAGTGCGGGATGTTATTATCATCATTGTTTTAGAATGCAGGTAAATATATTAAATATCATTTAAACACCTATAACGATAGAAGCAAAGATTGAGTTTTGTATGTGAAGTAGAGTAAGTTATCCAAAGGCGTTATTTGTGACAAGAGGTAAAACTGTTTTGTCAGTATGAAAGAGAACTTCAATATCGACGCGAAGATAAGTATCTTACAAAGGTTATCATCAAATTTTGGGTGGTTAGTTACACTTCTATCTGGCTGTGTCATATCTATTTTAGCTTTTGTTGTTATTCAAGATTTTGAACGCACTAAATTGCAGAGAGAATTTAACGAGCAAGCAAACAATCGTCTGGCCGCCTTGCAAACAGACATGATCCGTCAACAGGAAATCGTTATTTCAATAGCGAGTTTATTTTCATCTTCTTCAAGCGTAACACGTTCTCAATTTAAGATCTTTGTTCAGGATGCTTTGACTCGTCGACCAAATATTCAGGCGCTAGGCTGGAATCCTTTGATCGTCCATTCGCAAAAACAAGATTATATTGAGCGAGCCAGGCTGGATGGATTCGACGATTTCCAGTTTAAAAATATGCCTGTAGCGGAAAATTCAATTGCTCCAGACGAATCTGATGATGCCGTGGTTGTTTACTTTATTGAACCTTATTTAGGTAATGAAAAAGCATTAGGTTTTAATATTGCATCTCACCGGGGTAGGCTTGATGCAATTTATAAAGCGCGAGATACTGGTCTGGCAATTATTTCAGAGCCCATTGAACTAGTACAAAAAATTGGTCAAGGGTTCGGTTTTTTACTGTTTAAAGCCGTGTACCGTAATGGAATAATACCAGCCGAACTTGCTGATAAAAGAGAGCAGTTTATAGGGGTTGCCACCGGAGTATTTAATTTTAAAGAATGGATGCCTGCTTCTTTACGAGATATTTCACCGATTGGAATGGATATCTGGATTCTGGATCAGACAAATAGAACGAATGAAACAGTACTACATTTTCATTCATCACGAACAAGAGATGAAACCTTTAAACCCACGTTGCAGGATATTCATACTGCAAGAAAAAATCTTCACTGGGAGGAGCCTGTTCAATTAATGGGGAGACGATGGAGTTATTTATTTTCGGCTGCGCCTAAATATCTGGAAGTCCATCGTCCATGGTTAGCTTGGACGATGATGGTGATAGGATTATTAATATCCATGTTGTTAAGTTTTTATTTATTTAGCCGAGCCCGTAATATGTTTCACGTTGCCCAATCAAGTCGCCAGCTATTAAGAGAGATAGCTGAGCGAAAAAAACATGAAGCGGACTTAAAAGCACAGTTTAATTTTACTAATACAGTCCTCAATGGAACGAGCAACTTGATAGTGGTACTTGATCTGAATGGGTGTTTTAAACGTTTCAATCGAGCGGCTGAAATTATTACTGGTTACTCCGCGACCGAAGTGTTGGACAATCCCATTTGGGAGTCGGTGATCCAGAGTGAACATATCGGTCAGGTTAAAAAGGAATTTCATGATTTGCGTAGCGGTCTGGTGGAGGTAGACACTCAATATGAAAATGAATGGGAGTCTAAAGACGGTAAAGTAATTACTCTGCAGTGGAACGCTACAAGCTTACAGAACGAAGAAGATAGGAGTATTTACATTGTTGCCATGGGGTATGATATTACCGAGATCAATAAGAATAAAAAGGAACAACAACGGCTGGAAAGAGAACTGCATCAAGCACAAAAAATGGACTCATTAGGAAAGTTAACTGGTGGCATAGCACATGATTTCAATAATTTGTTAGGGATTATTAATGGATATTCTTCGTTAGTAAGCGATAAGTTAGAAAACAGAGATGAAGGAAAACTAGTTGGCTATTTAAAACATATTATTGAAGCGGGTGAACGCGCAGCTAAATTAGTATCGCAAATGCTTTCTTTTAGCCGTAGTTTACCTGTCGATGAGCTACCGATTGATTTTGAATCTTTAGTAGTCGAAGATATCAAAATGATAAGAGCTACCCTGCCAAGCTCGATTAAAATAAAGACGGAAATAGAATCGGGTTTACCATACGTGCAATTGAGCGCCATTCATCTTCATCAAATCATCATGAACCTAGCTATAAATGCCCGCGACGCGATGCAAGGAGCCGGTATCTTAACCATAAAAGTTGGTTGGATTAAGAATCTCGACACCGTATCACCCATCTCTCACAAAGCAGTAAAAGGCGACTGGATACAGTTGAGTATTTGTGACACCGGTAGTGGGGTTCAGCCTGAAATAATTCATTCTATCTTTAATCCATTTTTTACCACCAAAGAAGTCGGTGAAGGAACCGGCATGGGGTTGTCTGTGGTGTACGGTATTATGGAAGGATGTTCAGGTCATTTGTTACTCAACAGTGAACTAGGTAAAGGAAGCTGTTTTCAAATGTTATTCCCCCCGAGCGTCAAGGCTAACCATGATTTAATAACCCAACAGAAAGGACTTTCCTTAGATGACCTGAAAATAAATGATTTAGAGATTCTGGTTGTTGATGATGAGCAAAGTCTTGGAAACTTTATGACTGAGTTAGTTATGAGTTACGGTTTCAAAACTATTTTTGTACAGAACAGTCGAGAAGCATTAGCTCTATTTAAAAAACAACCTAATCGGTTTTTTACGCTCATCACCGATCAAACGATGCCAAACCTGACAGGTATCGAATTGATCGAAGAAATTAGAAAAATACGCCCTCAGTTCCCTGCAATTCTCTGCTCTGGCTTTAGTGATAAGATTGATTCTTTGAGTGCAAAAAAGAAGGACGTCACTTACTTGGAAAAACCAATAAATCAAGAAAAACTATTAGAAATATTGAGAGAACTAACGAGAGGTTGAGTAGAACTCAATCTACAGAGTTAATCGCACAATTATGCTTTTTAAAACATCACTTTTATCTGAACTGAAAAAATTTTGAATTCTACCCTTTCTGTAAACACAAACTTCAAAAACACTCTCTATTCATTGAAAATAAACTTGTTATCTCCCGCGCATTTAATCGCGTTCAGTTAACATTCAGCATTCAAATTATAAACTTCTTCGCGCTAATTTGCATCGAAACGAGTTGTATAAAATAGATCGCAATTACATAGTTCACAAATGTGTTAAGCAAGATTACATCTATAAAGCGACACCACAAGTCTAATTCAAAAAAGGATATTTTATGAAATTAAAGCATTTATTCCCGGTAGTATTAATTACAAGCTCGATTGCTGCCACAATCTCAGCAGAAGAATATCAGACCTTTGTTGACCTTAGTTATGTTAATATCGATACACCCATCAGTAGTTTTGATGAAGACTGGTATATTCTTTCTGCTACTCACTTTTTTTCTCCCAAAGAAACACTTGGTCCTCTGAGTGAATTGGAATACATCAATAGAAGTAGTCGAGCCTTCGCTAGCTATAGCGATTTTGAAAACTTCGATAGTACAACAATCGGAGGTGATTTCATCAGTGACAGTTTTTTGGTGGGGGCATCCTATAGTGAAATTGGAGATTTTGATACAACGAGTTTCAATCTGGGTTATTTCATCAATGAAAACTTTCTGATCAAGGCTGTCGCTTACAAACCTGAATCTTTTGATACAGAGTACAGTTACTCAGCGCAATACAATCATCAATTGGAAGGTAATGACTATTTAGGCTTTTCTTACACCACCGATGACAACTTTGATAACCAATCGATCTCTAGTACTTATTTTACTCACTTGGGTGATAATCAATATTTTAAAGCAACGGCAACTTATCATAATTCTGAGTTAAATGATTTTTGGAGTGCGCAAGCCTCTTATTACTTTAATCAAATGACTTCAGTCGCTATCGGTTATAACGACGATAAAGATGTTATGGTTGGTATTGAGCATTTCTTTAATAAAAACTATGCTCTAAAAGCTGAATACATCGAAGGTAACGATGACTTTAAATCTGATATTTATCAAGTTACTTTTAGTGCGCGTTTCTAAATCAGTAACACAATTTAAATGTTGAAGAATAATCTTTTTATTGAGCACTGTTGCCAGTGCTCACTTATAACAACGGTAATCAATTTTGAAGACTGTTCAATTAAGCTTCGTTACTCAACCTCACCACTTTCCCTTTTGATATCCAAAATATCAGAGTGAATCTGCTCTTTAATCGCAGCTTTACCTAACAGCGATTCATAAACAGCCATAACCATAGGTTCTGAACCAGCAATAAATATCTCTTTTTCAGCTAAGCTTTCTTTTAATAGCTCGACCGCGACTTGGTGGGGAAAACCTCTCTCACCTTGCCAATTTGAATCTGCATCAATGATAACTGGTGTATAACAAAAATTTTCATGTTTCTTTTGCCACTCTTCGATCAACTCATTTTGATAGAGACCTTCTACATTTTGAGCGCCTAGATAAAGATTAATTTGTCTTTGTTCATTCTTATCAAAAGCGCTTTCGAGTAGACTTTTTATCGGTGAAAACCCTGTTCCACCAGCGATAATAACAATATCTCTTTTACCTTCTTTTAAATAGCAATTACCAAAAGCACCTTCTATTTTAATCTCATCAGACTGCCTAAATAAATCAAGCATCTCGGCAGCTAAAGATGGCGTGTGAGTTAACCGAAGATGTAACTCCAAAAAGTTTTTTTGTTCAGGAGGGCTGGCAATAGAAAGTGGAACTAACTCGCCCGATGGCATATGTAATAAAATATATTGCCCGCCTTGAAAATTAAATAAATTTTTATCTTCGGAGTTCAGTCTTACTCTAAAAACCTGTTCGCTTAACTGAACGACATCTTTGGTTTTGCAAACATAAATCGTCATAAACCTAACTCATCCCAAATTTGATCAATTTTTTCACTCACTTTTAGATCTTTTCTGATAGCCACGCCCCACTCTCTATCCGTTTCGCCCTCCCATTTACTGGTGGCATCTATTCCCATTTTAGATCCAAGCCCAGAAACGGGTGACGCGAAATCCAGATAATCAATTGGCGTGTGATCGATCATGGTGGTGTCTCTGGTTGGATCGACACGAGTGGTTAATGCCCAAATGACATCATTCCAATCGCGAGCGTTTACATCATCATCCGTGACAATCACAAATTTAGTATACATAAATTGACGCAAGAAACTCCAAACACCCATCATAATTCGCTTTGCGTGTCCGGGATATTGTTTCTTGATGGTCACTACTGCCATTCGGTAAGAACACCCTTCTGGCGGCAAATAAAAATCAACAATTTCTGGATATTGTTTTTGTAATAAAGGGATAAACACTTCATTGAGCGCCACACCTAAAACTGCAGGCTCATCTGGCGGGCGACCAGTGTAAGTCGAATGATAAATGGGATCTTTTCGGTGAGTTATTTTTTCAATAGTAAATACTGGAAAAGTTTCTACTTCATTATAGTAACCCGTGTGATCGCCATAAGGTCCTTCATCGGCAAAATCGTCAGGATAAATAAACCCTTCTAAGACAAACTCAGCTGACGCTGGAATTTGTAAGTTGTTACTCAAGCAACCTGCTACCTTGGTTTTTTCGCCGCGTAATAACCCTGCAAAAGCATACTCAGATAATGAGTCAGGAATGGGCGTGACGGCTGCCAAAATAGTCGCCGGATCAGCACCAAGCGCAACGCTGATTGGAAAAGGTTCGTTAGGATATTTTTCTTGCCAGCCTTTAAAATCGAGCGCACCGCCTCGATGCGATAACCAGCGCATAATCACTCGGTTTTTACCGATCACTTGTTGCCGATAAATACCTAAATTCTGGCGTTTTTTTTCTGGTCCTTTGGTGATCACTAAACCCCAGGTGATTAAGGGAGCGACATCTTCAGGCCAGCAAGTTTGGATCGGCATTTTGGACAAATCAATATCATCTTTTTCGATAATAAATTCCTGACAAGCAGGCTTTTTAATTTCTTTTGCAGCCATATTCAAGACTTGTTTAAATAATGGCGCTTTATTCCAGGCATCCTTTAGTCCTTCGGGTGGTTCTGGCTCTTTTAAAAAGGCGAGTAATTTTCCCACTTCGCGCAACTGCGAAACATCATCGCACCCCATAGCTGCGGCCACTCGGCGAGGCGAGCCAAACAAATTAGTCAAAACAGGCGTATCAAAACCTTTTGGATTTTCAAACAACAGCGCTGGACCATCGGCGCGAAGAACGCGATCAGAAATCTCCGTCATTTCTAAGTTCGGATCTATAGAATGCTGAATACGTTTGAGATCGTCTTGCGATTCGAGATAATCTAGAAACTCGCGTAAATCTTTATATTTAACTGAAGGATTTAACATTTTTCACCAAAGATTACCCCGTGAAAACTTATGGGTACAAAAGAAGAGAATCTTCACCACAGAAGCACAGAGAACACAGAAAAGAATAAGATATCTTAACACTATGCTCTCTGTGCCTCTGTGGTAATAAATACTTGATTTTTAGTTTTTACCGCGTTGTTTCATGGAACTAAAAAATTCATCATTGGTTTTTGTCATAGACAAACGATCAATCAAGAATTCCATAGCTTCAGTTTCTTGCATCGGGTGAATTATTTTTCTTAAGATCCACATTTTTTGTAGTTCTTCTGGAGAGGTTAGTAGATCTTCTTTTCTGGTTCCGCTGCGATTAAAGTTAATTGCGGGGAAGACTCTTTTTTCGGCGATTTTTCTGTCTAAGTGTAATTCCAGATTACCAGTACCTTTGAATTCTTCATAGATTACTTCATCCATTTTTGAGCCTGTATCAACTAGTGCCGTTGCGATAATCGTCAAGCTACCGCCTTCTTCGATATTTCTCGCTGCGCCAAAAAATCGTTTAGGACGCTGTAGTGCGTTGGCATCAACACCACCCGTTAGTACTTTACCAGAAGAAGGAATAACCGTGTTATAAGCCCTTGCTAACCTGGTAATTGAATCAAGCAAAATTATCACATCCTTTTTATGCTCGACTAGCCTTTTTGCTTTTTCTATGACCATTTCGGCAACTTGTACGTGGCGGCTGGCTGGCTCATCAAATGTTGAAGCAACAACCTCTCCGCGAACTGAACGTTCCATTTCGGTGACTTCTTCTGGTCTTTCATCGATTAGCAAAACGATTAATAAACAATCGGGATGTTGGGAGGCAATTGACTGCGCGATATTTTGCATCATCATGGTTTTACCGGCTTTTGGCGGCGAAACCAATAACCCGCGCTGACCTTTACCAATGGGTGATGCTAAATCAATAACTCTTGCGGTAATATCTTCGCTCGATCCATTGCCTCTTTCCATGACCATTCTTTCATCAGGATGCAGTGGTGTAAGGTTTTCAAATAAAATCTTATTACGTGCGTTTTCTGGACTGTCGAAATTAATTTCTCGAATTTTTAGCAGAGCGAAATATCGCTCGCCATGTTTAGGTGGTCTAATTTTTCCGGCGATAGTATCACCAGTTCGTAAGCTAAATCGTCTAATTTGACTCGGCGATACATAGATATCATCGGGGCCAGCTAAATAAGAAGAATTCGCATTTCGCAAAAAGCCAAAACCATCAGGAAGGATTTCTAAAACGCCATCACCAAAGATATCTTCCCCGCTTTTTGCGTGTGCTTTCAAAATCGCAAAAATAATATCTTGTTTACGCATTCGGGCTACATCGTCTAGACCTGCGTCTTTGGCCATTTGTGCTAGTTTGGTAACGGAGAGTAGTTTGATTTCTGATAGGTTCATAGAGGGTACTTGTTGGTTAGGTTGTTTGTGTAATATACATGTAAGTTTAAGTTAGGATTCTTATGAAATAGGTTTGCACGAATGGTTTAAGTCGTATTTATATTCTAGGTTCTTACCTATAAAATTCGGATCTAATCGGTTCGGAAGTTAATTTTGCTAATTGGATTAAAGGTTTACCCATTGGTGCGTTCATTTATCGACTTAATCAGTCAGTTGCAAGCGATTATTTATTAAGCATTGCATTATTTTTTGTTTAGTTGCTATAAATTACTGTTTTTAAAATTGTTGTTATTATTGCTACCCAAATATAAACCAGCATTACTCGACAATTTCTTTCGAGCCGATCCTAGTTTCAAATCGATAATTCATCATTTAGATTTATTTAACAGATATTTTTAAATTAATAGATCTTTTTAATTAAACAGGTTGGGGAGCTGCTTGAAAAAAGCAATTAAATTAAAAGTAGCACTTATTTTAAATATTGTCCAGTTTTTAACTCTTTTCTATATTTTTGAGGGCGAATTAAGGCAAATTCGTTAATTTAACGCTTGTCAGTACAGAAAAACTAAACAAATGGCTCGCCTTTGTGAGCCATTCACTAAAGTTATTTCTCGACAATAATCTTCTAAATATTGCTATCAATGAATGTTGCTAGCTGCGATTTGCTAACCGCTCCAACCTGCTGCGCTTCGACACTGCCATTTTTTACCAAAATTAATGTCGGTATGCCGCGAACGCCATATTGCGGAGCAGTTGCCTGGTTATCATCGATATTTAGTTTTGCTACTTTAATTTTGCCTGAGTATTCAGTCGCCAGTTCGTCTAAAATGGGTGCAATCATCTTACATGGACCACACCACTCAGCCCAAAAATCGACCAAAACGGGCAGATCTGACTTTAATACTTCCTCTTCAAAACTATCATCCGTTAGATGAATAACTTGATCACTCATTGTTTTTACTCTCCAATTCTAAAAAGACTTCTCGTCTACTCTTGTTTATTAAGAAATTCTGGCAGTTTCGATATAGCCACTTTAATGCTACTATCTGTTTTTTCTTCATAAAACTTGACTATTTTACCTATTCTGCGGCCTGATCACTCAAGTTGCAACCCGATACGGCAAAAAAATCATGTATTTTTGACAACAAACCAAGGCAGATCCCAAAATGCCTGGTTGAAGGTAAACAATCCAATATGGTCACCCATTTATCACAGACTAAGTTTGAGTCCATGGGGTTACACCCTGACTTATTAAAAGCGTTGAAAAAACTCAAATATGAGTATGCAACGCCGATCCAGGCGCAAGCAATTCCATTACTTATAAACTCACAAGACGTCGCAGGGCAAGCGCAAACAGGCACAGGTAAAACCAACGCCTTCTTACTCGCGGTGTTGAACGAATTGTTAACTTTACCAGCCGTAGAAGGACGAAAGCCCAATGAACCTCGCGCTTTTATCATTGCGCCCACCCGCGAGCTAGTTATTCAAATATATGAAGATGCCAGAACTCTCGCTGAGTTTACTGATCTAAAAATAGAAGTGGCTTTTGGTGGCGCAGACTATGTTAAGCAAAAAGAAGCGATATTAGATGGAGTAGACGTTCTTATTGGCACGACTGGAAGACTACTAGATTACTACAAGCAGTATGTTTACAGCTTTTATGCCCTTGACTGTATCGTGCTCGATGAAGCAGACAGGATGTTTGATTTAGGTTTTATTGACGATATTCGCTACTTTTTCAAACGAATGCCAAAACCGAGTGAACGACTCAATATGCTTTTTTCCGCGACACTATCAAACCGAGTAAAAGAACTCGCGTACGAGCATATGAACTCGCCAAAACATATTCACGTGGAGCCAGATGAGGTGACTGCGGGACAAGTTGAAGAGCGTCTGTATTATCCAAGCAATACCGAAAAATTGGCACTACTGGTTGGTCTGATTCAAAAGTTAGAACCTAGTAAATCTATCGTGTTTGCCAATACTAAACGTCAATCAGAACAAGTATGGCGTTGTTTAAAAAGTAATGGGTACAATGCAGGGCTGCTCACCGGCGATGTACATCAAAAAAAGCGTATGCGGTTAATTGACGAGTTAAAGTCGGGCGAAATCGAAATCCTAATCGCTACCGATGTCGCAGCCAGAGGATTGCACATAGACGCGGTGAGTCACGTTTTCAATTTCGATTTACCAGATGATGCAGAAGACTACGTGCATCGAATAGGTCGAACAGCAAGAGCAGGAGCCAGCGGCGTAGCGATATCTTTTGCCTGTGAAGATAATGCTTTTAATTTACCCGCAATCGAAACTTATATCGAACATACAATTCCTACTGCGGACGTGACTCCCGATCTGCTACCAAAAATTACAATCCCTAAAAGACAGCATCGGCAACATCAACGTGGTCGCCCGTACAAACAAAAAAATAGTCGTTCATCTAGCTAATTATGGGGCTGGTCGGGTGAAAGACACGAATACAAAGCAAGTATTGGAGGCGGAAGGACTGCGATGTCCAGAACCTGTAATGATGATCCGAAAAACAATTCGTGCAATGAATTCTGGAGAGATCCTCAAAGTAATCGCTGATGATCCCTCTACCAAACGAGATATTCCGACATTTTGTGAATTTATGGATCATCATTTATTAAACAAAGAAATTGACCAATTACCTTACCAATATTGGATCAAAAAAGGTTAAACATCGAAGACCAGTTTAATCTTAAAATCAAGAATGAAAACGAATGATATCCGATTAAAATAATCATAGACTATGAGTCACCAATTCTTTAACGCACTAACAGACGCCTCTCAAAATAATAAAGGCTTGCCGCCAGTGGAAAACTGGGATCCTGATTTCTGTGGTGAGATTGATATTTTGATCAAGGCGAATGGTGATTGGCTCCATAATGGCACACTTATTAATCGAAAAAATTTATCCGTTTTATTTTCACGCGTATTGATAAAACAAGGCGCTGAATATTTTTTAATTACGCCCGTTGAGAAAATGGCGATAAAAGTTGAGTGGCAACCTTTTGTAATTGTTGATTTTGAGAAAGTCACAAAAACTGAGGTTGAATATTATTTATTTGTTGATAATTGCAATAATCAAATCAAACTAACCAAACCCCAACAACTGGAATTTTCTGATTATCAAGGACAACAAATGCCTATAATCAATGTGCGCAGAAACTTATTTGCTTCATTCAGCCGAAATTGCTACTACCGGCTGATTGAGCAAGCTGCTATCGTTTCGTCAAAGCAAAAGCAAACCGTACAAATCGCATCTGGGGGAATTAATTTTTCTCTTGGAGATTTTTCTGAAGAGACATAAGATATAAATCACTGGCATGAAAATTGTTTTTAAGAAAATACCAAAGCTCGCTATCTATTTCTACCTAGTCGGGATTATACTTTTGTCAATTGCGATGACTAATTACTTAAAGCAAGCCCCTTTTATGACGGAAGTTTTAATGCAACAGATTTTTATCGCTGGGGCAATCATTATGGCGCTAGGTTCTGTTATCAATTCACTATTTCAATTCAAAAAATAGACTGATGACATCTCGCTGGAAAAAACACTCTAGAATCGCCAACAACACTAGAACCTAAATCAGGCAGTAAAATCACCAACGGAATATGGCTTTTCTGTAACTTTTATTGTCAATAATGTCGCTATAAAAATCAATTTGTTTTTTTGCCTGGCTAATTGAAGCAATATCAAATTTTTTTTCTAAAGTCATAAACGCTTCCGTCGATGCCCGATTAATATTTTTTGCCACCAAGCTTTTATTGTTTGAAGCAAGCTTAAACCAAACGTATGACTCAACCTCATTTTTTTCAACACCTACGCCCTCATAAAGCATCAACGCGAGGTTATACTGAGCGGATGCGTTTCCACGAATACCAGCCTTAAAATAGAATTCCGCCGATTTTTTGTAGTTTTTTCTGAAACTACTCCCTTTTGGCGGCTTAAAATAATAATTACCAAGGACAAATAGAGCATCAGGATCACCTAATTCAGCCTGATGCTTTAATCTCGCCCAATCTGTCAAATAAATATTACTTTGTGCGCCAGACTCTTTATGCCTCGCCGCATTAACCTGAGTAAGCGTTAATGACAGACAAAAAACAATCAACACTCGCAGCAATGTGTTGTCAATGAGATACAAAATACGGGACCAGTCACTAGTTTTTCCGATATGAGCAAGTATAAGTCAATTTCGAATTGCTGGATGGTAAATCCTAAGCACCAAAAATGTGTAATAATCACACGCGAGCATTTTTCTAAATCCCCTTCAAGATGTGCGGAATTGGGTATATACTGGTCAGGTCAACAAAATGAAAATAAGCCGCTTTCGCTATACCGCAATAAGTGCTAAATATAATAAGCACTTAATAATAAAAAAGAGTACATGAGGATAACCATGTTTGAGCTTGCAAATTTTGACTTATTTAATCAGCTTGAAGAGAATGAAATTAACAATATTCTCGCCCATATACATTCGCGAACTTTTCGTAAAAATACTCAGATAATCACTGAAGGTGATGATTCACATAGCTTATACTTCCTATTAGAAGGTAAAGCTAAAGTCTATTTGAATGATGATTCGGGCAAAGAAATCATCATCAATATGCATAAACCTGGTGAGTTTTTCGGTGAGCTAGGCTTAATCAAATCGATACCTAGAACGGCTTCGATTATGACTGTTGTGGAAAGCAAAATAGGGGTCATGCAAGAAACAGACTTCAAACGTTGCCTGGCATCATTTCCTGATTTTGCACTCGCCTTGATCGAGAATTTATCGAGTAGACTTATTGATGCTACCGAAACCATCCGTAAACTCGGCTTAATGGACGTATACCAACGAATCGCTGTTACATTCTTGAGCTTGTCAGAGCAGAGAGGTGACGTCAGAGTAATCCCAGAAAAACTGACTCAACAAAACATCGCTAATCGAGTAGGAGCTTCTCGAGAGATGGTCGCCAGGATCTTAAAAGACTTGCGCTCCGGAGGTTATATTACCCAGGATTCAAGCGGAATTACCATCCATAAGATGTTGCCACATTCTTGGTAAGTCAAAACCATGTAATTTCAGACGCTACAGGTTGAACAGGTACTTTTAACTAGGCTGATTTTTGATATTCATTGAGCATTTGCTGGGCTTGGTTTAAACAAAATGCTTCTTGATGGACGACCTTTCCCAACAACACTCCTGTCAGTTTCTCAGCGTGATTTTCTAATAACAGCTTTAGATCCGCTAACTTCTCTACACCACCATTGGCAAATACAGGCATATCTAACGCCTGAGATAATTGATTGACACTTAGCAAATTCATCGAGTTGACATGCCCTTTAGATGGCACTTCTGTCACCAACAAACCTACCACTCCATCTTCGGCTAATTGCTTGGCTAAGGACATGATTTGTAGCGTTGGTTCGCCATTTCCCGTGCCAACCGCACCATGTCGACTGCCTAATTCAACCAATACTTTTTCAGGAAATTCAACACATATATCGAGTAATAAATCTTTCCGCCTGATGGCTTTTCCATTTAGCACTAGGAAATCTGCACCAGCATCCACCCAGATAAATGCAGAATCAAGACATGAAATCCCGCCTATCACTTGAATTTTTAACTCTGGAAACTGTTTTTTTATATGGGATAGTATATCGACATTCACCGGCTCGCCAGTTTCAATTGCATCCACATCCACAAAATGAATCCTTGTTATACCATTTTCAACCCAGCGACCAACAGCTTCTATAGGATCTTCACTCACGACATGATCTACAAAAGCATTCTTGTGCTCAGTGTGTACACACTTTGCGTGACGGATTTCAAGAACTGGAACTAACTGCATAATAGATCCCTAATTAATTGTGTTTATATTATTAACTATAGATCGTTTACTAAAAAAAGCCAGCCGCTTATTAAGAATAAAACGACATATAAAAACATATATTCTAAGGCTTATTAAAATATTTCAGCTTATTCAACTTGCCTGTTATCCAAACTGCTACAAAATGGGTTATTATTCAAATCTGCAATAGACTGAATTTTAATAAATGTGAACCATGCATCAATCTAAATCAAAAAAAATTGGGCGAAAAAATCAAAAAAAAAGTCAATTAAGAATTATTGGTGGTTCAATGCGTGGTCGGAAAATTATTTTTTCCGATGGTGAAGGTTTGCGTCCAACGTTAGACCAAGTAAGAGAAACTCTTTTTAACTGGTTGTCTTCGGATATACATGACGCCGTATGCTTAGATTTATATGCAGGAAGCGGAGCACTAGGATTTGAAGCAATTTCTCGTGGTGCAAGAACTGTCGTTATGGTGGATGCCAGTTTAAAAGTGACCGGAAATCTAAAAACGAATGCTCAAAATTTTCGTATCGAAAATATGACCATTATTAACAATAAAGCCGAAAAGTTCCTGGAAAAAAATAAACTGTTATTTGATCTTGTTTTTCTCGATCCTCCTTTTGAAAAAAACATGTTGGATTCTATTTTAAATAAAGTTAGACCACATCTGTCAGAAAATGCATTACTCTATGTAGAACAAGAAAATTCCGGCTCTACAATTGAGTTCGGCGAGGAATGGAAAGTGATTAACTCGAAACAAACTAGCCGATTTTGTTATAGCTTGCTCGCTTTGAACTAGCCAAAGGGGACTATCTATTAGTCCAAATTTATTAAACTAATTAAAATCAAGTGGCGGTAAGTCTTTTTTCCAACCACTTTGTACTTCTTTACTTTCATCGTCATTTTTATTTTTTTCTTGCGACTTTTCAGGGTTTTGAAAAACTAAGTTGTTCTCCACTATTTTTTGTTTTACCACTGGATTCAATCCTTCTAGTTTTTCAGCAAACGAGCGACACTCTTGCGCTTTTTTTGCCATATTGGGTAGGTCATCTAAACATTCTGCGAGCAATAAATAAACATCAACTATTTGCTCAAATTTCGGAAACTGTTTATAGAAGCCCGTTAGCAATTTTACTGCTAACGCGGGAGAACCATCTTTATAACACGCTTTTGCTAATAACAATCGTTCAGCTGGTTTTTCTGGAAAATAATCAGGAATAATTTTTAGAATTTGCTTATAGGCAATAGAAATACGTCCATCTAAATGAGATCTTTTCAGGTAATCAAAATACCCAGAGGAAAATTGCTTTATATGAGCAGGAGATTTGATTGCAAGTAAAAACTCAAAGTAGTCGTTATTCAGCTTTTTATCTCTTGGATATTCTTTTATCGCTTGGCTAAATAACTCACATGCTTTGTCATACAAACCTTCTTTTATGGTTACATCGATTTTAGCTGCCAGGATCTGTTGATCGCTTCTTTGCTCATCCATATTGCCGTCATTCAAGCGAGCGACAAAACCTAGTTCGCCTTGGTATTGAAATATCATATATCCCATGATGTGAAATACGACAATTAAATAGTAATAAAAAACACTCGTTTGTAATATATAAGATAAAATTGAAAGGTTGTCACCTACAACACTATTGATCACTTCAACCGACGCACTCATAATCATAATAAAAGCTAACAACAAACCGTAAGATAAACCTATTGTTGTAATTAGCCGGATCATATTAATAGGATTTATCGCTTCCGCAATATCCTCAGTTAACGCGTAATTTATTAACACTGCGGGAAAACTGATAACTAAAAATATCCCTAACAAGTTACCAAAAACATCACCGAGAACATGATTCGCTGCAACCGTCGCTGCGACCATAACAAGAACAATAAGGATCATTTTCCCAGCAATACCTAAGCCGCCACCGTATGCCTCCGAGATATCAGGAGCGACAAGTAATCCCTCAGAAGTATTTTTCAAACAACTAAAAGCATATTTTAAAATAGAACCTAGTAATGCTAGATAGATTAAAAAAGCGAACGGTAAGTAAGCGACAATTGAACTGAGTACGGAAATCCCAACAATTAATGATAGCGTACTGCTATTTAAAGGGTAACGAAAACTATCTTGAAGTCTACGCCAAAAAGGCTCTACATTATTAACCGAACCTAAACTTTCAACTTCTTGCTCGCAAATAAAACAACGGTCAATTTTCTCAAACATGCCATCATTAATGCAAAGATCGCAATTTTTCGTTCGACAATGACGACACGCATATGTCGCTGGTGATAATGGATGGTATTTACAGTATTCCACTCAGTAATTCCCTCTTATATTCATTTCATCCACTAAACCCTTATCCCTATTCGGCTTCAACTCAAACTCTCCGCTAGCTCGGCAAATCGTTGTTTTTTCTTAGCGTCATTTTTTTTCTCAAATGCCACCGATAATTTCACTGCAAATGCAGACAGACCAGATTGATTCGGTTGTTTTTCCAATAGTTTATGAAAAATATTTTCCGCTGTACTAACATCAGGTAAAACAGAAAAACGCCAGCCTAATTTCAATATATCCTCATCTTTGAGCAACTTATGTATCTTAGGATTGTCTAGCCAAACCATCTCAATAATCGCCAATTGATGAGGAGTCAATTTATCCATTTTAAGTAATACCAGGATTGCATGTAAAAACTTCTTATTCTTTTCCGGTTTAAGCAAGTTATAATTTAGTACTGCTAACTCGAAGGTTAAACCGAATTCCTTAATTACTGTGTCCAATGCTTTTCGCGCAGATTTAAATTGAAACCGTTCAATATAACCATAGACTTTGGCTAACTTTTCTTGCTGATGATCGACATCTTGCTCTTCTTCGATATATTCTTCGTTTAGCATCTTGGGATTAAACAAGAGCGCAACTAACATAAGAAAAAATCCAGCTATAAAACCACCAGCGTGTGCCATAAAAGCAACATGTGCTCCTGTATCACTATAAAAACTATACAGCTCTTTACCAACATAAAAAGGTAAAATTAGTAACGCTGGTGCTCGAAAATATCCGACGAAAATAAAAAACCAATAAAAGAATTCTATTTTTTTAAATCTAAAAACACCCAAGTACATTGCCATTACGCCAGAGATTGCCCCCGATGCACCAATAAGCGGTGAGCTACTATCAGAGTTAAAATGCATATGCAGTAAACCACCAGCCACTCCAGAGACCAGATAAAAGACCAGAAAACGCATATGACCAATGGCAGCTTCAACCGCAAAGCCGCAAACAATAAGAAAGAAAAGGTTGCCAAACAGGTGCATGACATCACCATGCATAAACTGATGAGTTAGGAAACCTGTTATACTCGGATTAGCAGGAATTAATCCGAATGAAAGCGAACTCGAAGAACCAAGTTGTTCAATGACTTTATTTCTTTGATATGCCCACTCCTCCAAATCATTTATCCCACCCATAGATTGTTTATGGCGTTCGAGATATTCTGAAAAACCAGGCTGAGTAAGCAAGTGATAGCTGCGTAAGTAGTCGCGATTTTGATAAGGCGTTTGTTTGTAGGTGTTTTTATATTCTGTTAATAATTCAGACTGATCGTTAGAAATCAAGAAATTTTCAAAAATTGGCCACTCAGATTTAAGATAGCCTAACTCCATATAACTATCTAGCGCTTCTCCTATTTTTTCTTCATCAGATGACTGAAAAAAGAAAAAAATTAGCATGTTAATCAATACTATAAAAAACAATACAACTGGTGCATGTTTCCAATCAAATCGCTTTTCTGTTGGTAGAATTACCATACTTCTTTTCGTCCTTAAAGGATAATACTTGTTTTTCTAAATAACTAGTTATCTTTATTCTCAATCAAAGCGACAACTGCTCCAGCGGGATCTTTTATCACACACATATAATAATCGTCTGTTTCAGATTTTTCTTTTATCACCGAACCGCCAAGTTCAATACATTGCTGTATAGATTTATTAATATCATCAACATTAAAATACAATAGCCACTGTGCTGGCAAACCCGAATTTGTACCCTTGGCATGGCAAACACCGAATGACTTATCAGGATCGATGGGTGATGTTAATACGTAGTCATTATAATTACCCATTGGGAAAGCTTTAGATTTAAATCCAATCACCGACTGATAAAATTTTTGTACTTGATCGGCATTGTCTACTGTTAGATCAATCCACGATATACCACCAGCGTCTTTGCTATACATTTGTACTTTGCCTCTGTTTTAGGAACTACAGGATAACATCGAACAACCCGCTTTATTCTTCGCCCACTCAGGTCTCTTTTCTGCATAGGCCTGATATTCTGGCTGTTCATCATAAGGTTCTTTCATAATCTCTAATAATTTTTCTATTTCCGAAAAATCACCTTCATTTGCTTTATCTATTGCTACTTGAGCCAGGTAATTTCTTAAAACGAACTTGGGGTTAGTTTTATTCATTTTTTTTACTCGATCAGTATCCTCTAATTTTTGACCACCGATTCTGGTCAAGTATTCTCTCAACCAATTTACCATTCTTTTTCGGTTTTTATTATCAATATCTTCTATTTCTTTAACTTGGTAATAAGCCGGTTTGATTATCTGAATGAAGTCATAATCAGCGTAACTTTCTAGGTGATTTATTTTCGCTAGGCATCTAAAGAATATCGTCATATCAACATCTGCTAACTGTAAAACTTTAAATAATTCTTCGATTAATTTTTGATCCTCTTCTCCGTTATGCTCATCAAGCCCTAGTTTATTTGCGTACATTGACTTAGAAAGTTCGGAATATGTATCCGAAAAAGAAGCTAGTGATGCTTCTAACGCATCTACTCGCCCAACAACTGGAGCGATTGCATTCGCCAGTTGAAATAAATTCCATTGAGCAATTTGCGGCTGATTACCAAAGCAATATCGTTTTCCTTGCGCATCGGTAGTATTTGGAGTCCACTCAGGATCATAACCTTCTAACCAGCCATAGGGACCATAATCAATCGTCTCACCAAGAATTGACATATTATCAGTATTCATTACTCCGTGAACAAAACCAACTCGCATCCAGTGAATAATCAATTTAGCGGTTGATTGACAAATTTCATCAAACCACTTTTCATAGACTTCTACACATGGACTGCCTAAATGAGGAAAATTATTATTGATTGAATAGTTCATTAGCTTAGTCAGCGTTTCTGTTTCATTTCGTGAAGCGTGAATTTGAAAACTGCCAAATCTTAAAAACGATGGTGAAACTCGGCATACGATAGCGCCCTTTTCTAACTGCGCATTCCCATCGTAAAACATATCACGCATAACGTCGTCGCCAGTCAATATTAAACTCAATGCTCGAGTAGTTGGCACTCCTAAATAATGCATCGCTTCGCTACACAAAAATTCTCTTACCGATGATCTTAAGACCGCCAAGCCGTCTGCAGTTCTTGAATAAGGTGTTAAACCTGCTCCTTTTAATTGTAAAGTTTGATTATTTCCAAATCGATCAGACAGCTCGCCTAAGTTAATAGCTCGCCCGTCACCCAACTGTCCTGCCCAATGTCCGAATTGATGCCCACCGTAACACATAGCGTAAGGTTTTGAGCCGCTGGCAATTTGATTTCCGCTGAAAATATTTAAGAAGTCACTGGATTGTTGATTGTCCGATGAAATGTTAAGGACATTCGCCACATCTTGAGAAACACACACTAAAGATGGATCAGATGTTTTTGTCGGATCGACAAAAGAATAACATGCGTCGTGAACCTGACGAGGATAGCCGTTTTTTTGTTCATCTCCCGGTAAACAACTTACGAAGTGATTTTTAAATTTTAGCTGTTTGATTCTTATCTCCAACCTCTACTGTTTGCATCTAACCGTGTTCAATCGACATATTATCCATCTCGCCTTATCCCATTAGAAAAAGGGTTGGGCAGAGGATAATTTTCACAACACATAAACATCATACCTAAATTTCTTCGCTTTTATCTCGTGACTTGGTTTTTTTTCTGCCAAACAAGGTGCACCTTTTGGTCTTTTAACCACCACTCGCTTTACATCTGCTTCTAAAGAATTTATCAAAAGTTGGTCAGAATCAATATCATCACCCGCAAGCAGTTTAAACAATCTCATCTCTTTTTTGACTAACGCAGATTTTTTTCTATCTGGAAACATGGGATCGAGATATATCACATCCACACTTTCATCTACTACCGAATCAATACTGTTTAGTCGATCAAGACTCAAACGCTCGCTTATTTCTTGGTCAAAATCCGAACTATTTTTTAACCGCATCAGTGCATTTTCTAACAAATGGTATATAGCAAAATTTCGCTCTTGCATAATAACCTGACAACCTAACATCGCCATTACAAATGAGTCCCTTCCCATTCCAGCAGTGGCATCCAACACAGTCGGACGGTAATGAGGTTTGCAGCCAATGGCTTTAGCAACTATTTCGTTTGACTTGCTTACTCTACTGGCTCGTATTGCGACTTCTCCTTGAGCTAAATCAAACTTGAGTACGTCTGGTTTTCCGTCTAGTAATAGGTGGAGGATTAATTGTTGACCATTTAAGTCGAAGATCGCTTTGTTAGAGTTTAGATCATTCAAACTAGCAACTTGTTTCAGTTCTAACTGCTTCGCTAGCTCACTTGAAAGTGCGACGTAATCCGAAATCATTTTCCATACCTATATCTCCGAGCGATCTCTTATGCACAAATATTGAGATTTTTCTCGAAGTTAACAACAAATGAGAACATAGACCTCCCCCTTTACTAAAGGGGGATTGAGGGGGATTTTTCAGCGTACAGTACAAACAATCAGTCTTTCATTGTTTCATACTTCTTAAAATCTCCCCTAGCCCCCTCTTTATTAAAGAGGGGAAACATATCACATATAACCTCTATATCTCTATTTTATTCAATAAGTACTGGTCAAGAAGCAAATTCCTGAGAGATGCTATTTCTTTTGAAAATTTATTGAATACCTGAGTGCCTTAACAGTGCATCAACGTTTGGTTTTCTTCCCCGAAAAGCGACAAACAAATCCATTGGATCAGCTGAACCTCCCTTTTCCAAAATATTATGCAAAAAATTCTGACCTGTTTCTATATTCATTACGCCTTGCTCTTCGAATAATGAAAAAGCATCGGCTGATAAAACTTCCGCCCATTTATAACTATAATACCCAGCAGAATATCCACCTGCAAAAATATGCGAAAATCCATTTTGAAATCGATTAAATTTAGGCGGAATAACAACAGCTACCTCTTCTCTAGTTTTATCTAAAACATCTTGAATTTCATTGGCTGTTAAAGCCTCGCTATTATGAATTCGCATATCAAATAGTGCAAATTCAATTTGCCTTACCATCGCCATTGCGGACTGAAAATTTTTCGCTGCGATTAATTTATCTAGTTTATCTTTTGGTAATGACTCGCCAGTCTCAAAATGCTCACTTAATTTTTCAATTACTTCTGGTTGGTAACAAAAGTTCTCCATAAACTGACTTGGTAATTCAACCGCGTCCCATGGAACATTGGCAATACCAGACGCCGAATACTCATCCACCTTCGTCAACATATGATGAATGCCATGACCAAATTCATGAAATAAAGTCACAACTTCATCGTGAGTCAAAAGCGCTGGTTGACCATTTACGGGAGCACCAAAATTGCAAGTCAGATAGGCAATTGGCGTCAACGTTGTTTCAGAATCTAATTTAAATCGACTTTGATAATTATCCATCCATGCGCCACCACGTTTATATTGTCTGGCATAAAGATCAAGAAAGAACTCTGCAACTAATTCATTGCCCCGCTTAATTAAATAATGTCTTACATCTGGATGCCAAACCGTTGGGCTTTCAACTATTTCAAAACTGACGTTAAAATGATGCTCAGTCAACTCAAATAGACCTGACATCACTTTATCGACCACAAAGTAAGGACGTAATTCCGCTTGAGAAATTTTAAAACTTTGTTGTTTTAACTTCTCACTATAATAAGCAATATCCCATGCATTTAAATCTTCTATCGAATCGTTTTTGGCAAACTCAGCCAAGGCAGTAAACTCTTTTTTAGCTTGATTTTTCGCTGCTGTATTTAGATCTTGTAAAAAATTGGTGACTTGCGCTGGATTTTCCGCCATTTTGCTTTCAAGTGACAATTCCGCATAATCTTTGAAGCCCAACAGTTTTGCTTTCTGTTGTTTTAAACTTAAAAGTTCTGCCATAATTTCGCTGTTATCAAACTTACCTTTATCTTCAGATTGATCAGAAGCGCGAGTTGAATATGCTGTATAAACTTGTTCGCGTAGTTCGCGATTATCAGCGTAAGTCATGATGGCTAAATAGCTTGGGATCTCGAGCGTGACCAAATAGCCTTCTTTATCTCTAATCTTGGCATTGTTTGCTAACATGGCTAACTCTGTTTCGGGTAAACCTGCAAGAGCTTTTTCATCAGTCAATTGCTTGGTCCATGCCATCGTCGCATCCATTAAGTTTTGCTCATATTTTGACGATAACTCCGCAAGCCGTTTTTGAATTCGGCTGAATGTTTTTTGATCTTCTGGATTGAGGTGCAAACCCGATAATTTAAAACCTAACAATGAATCTTTAAGAATATGCTGCTGGGTTGCGGTCAACTTTTGTTCCTCTTTCGAATCGAAAAGTGTTTTAGTCGCTGCAAATAATCCTTTATGCTGACCCATTAGAGTGGAGTAATCGGTTAACACCGCTAACCCTTTATCGTATGCCTCGCGCAGTTCATCACTGTTACACACGCTATTGAGGTGCGAAACAGGCGACCAAGCCTTGCTGATCCGATCTTCTAGCTTTTCTAAAGGCAACATAAAATTTTGCCAACTTATTGACGAGGGGTTAGCTGCCGACTGATCGAGCGTTTCCATTAATGATTCGATTTCACCCTTATTTTCTTCAATTATTTGAGAAATTGCGGGTTCTACATGCTCAGGCTTGATTTGATTGACCTTTTCGATAGGATTTTGTAATAACAGAGGGTTAGTTATAGTCATTGTTAAGTAGTCAATTGCTTGAAATAAGGGCAAACTAACAGCATATTCTGAGACAATCAATCAATACTGAGTATTTACACGGTATTTACAAGCGTTAAGGGCTTAAAAATGGCAAATACAGATGACAAATTCGATTACGACTATCTTGCAATTGGTGGGGGTAGCGGAGGAATAGCTTCAATCAACCGAGCGGCAATGTATGGACAAAAATGTGCAATAGTTGAAGCCAAAGCCTTGGGTGGAACTTGTGTCAATGTCGGCTGCGTACCCAAAAAAGTAATGTGGTTTGCAGGTCAAATCGCTGACGCTTTTAAATATGCACCTGATTACGGTTTCGATGCAGAAGTAAAAGGGCATCATTGGGATACCTTAATCGAAAACCGAGAAGCCTATATCAGCCGAATCCATAAGTCTTATGACAACGTATTAGGCAAAAATAATGTGGATGTCATTAAAGGCTGGGCAACTATTGTTGACAAAAATACCGTCAAAGTCGGTGACCGACTAATTACCGCTGAGAAACTTTTAATTGCGACCGGCGGAGAGCCAACTATTCCCGAAATTGAAGGTAAAGAGTATATTTTGGACTCCGACGGATTCTTTGCCCTTCAAAGCCAGCCAAAAAAAGTTGTGATTGTCGGTGCGGGGTATATTGCTGTCGAAATCGCTGGAGTTCTAAACGCGTTAGGTAGCGAAACACATTTAGTCGTGCGTAAAGCCAATCCACTGAGAGAGTTTGATGACGTTATTCGCGAAACCTTAGTCGAAGAAATGCAAAAGGAAGGTATATCCATTCATCGCCATACCCAAATCACAAAAATCGAAAAAGATCCTCAAGGGCAGTTTGCGATTGAAACCAATACTGACGCCGAGCTTTCTGATTCTGGAATTCCGAAAGTGGATGCGGTTATATATGCCATAGGCCGCGCACCAATTACCTCTGGGATCGGTCTTAATAGAGTTGGTGTTGAATTAGATGCGAAAGGTTATATTGTGACCGACGAATATCAAAATACCAGTGTTGATAATATTTATGCGGTTGGTGATAACACCGGTCGAGCGCAATTAACACCCGTTGCAGTAGCAGCTGGTCGGCGACTCTCGGAAAGATTATTTAACGGAAAAACCAACGAAAAATTGGATTATACAAATATTCCAACGGTGGTTTTTTCTCATCCCGCGATTGGTACCATAGGATTTACGGAAAACGAAGCCAGAGAAAAGTATGGCGATGATATTAGCGTTTATAACTCTAGTTTTACCGCGATGTATACAGCCACCACACAACACAGACAACCAACAAAAATCAAATTAATTTGCCAGGGTGAAAATGAAAAAGTCGTCGGTATTCATATTATTGGATTAGGTGCTGATGAGATGCTACAAGGTTTTGCGGTAGCGGTTAAAATGGGAGCGACTAAACAAGATTTTGATAACACAGTAGCTATCCATCCAACGTCGGCTGAAGAGTTGGTTACTTTGAGGTAAATTTATAGATCAAAATGAAAATGCCACGCACTATGTTGAATCTGAATCCAAACTTCAAACTTAGATCGAAAAAGAAATAGAACTAAATGCAAAAAAAGCAAGAAACAGAAATACTAGATCAAATAAAGAAAATCATAGTCGATGTCACTTTACAAACCCTCAAAGAGCAAGAGGTGGTTACCGAAGAAATCGCCTTTATTCTTTTTGCTTATCACTTTGATTCGCCATTTGATCCAGAAGTAGGCTTATGTAAAACGAGCGAGAAAAACTACTTTCAAGAGATGTATGGTCCGTTATCAGCTTACGGCATTGGTGATATGGCATATTTTAATAGCGATAATAATGTGTATTTTTACTATAACCGTGCTGCTGACTTTGACAACCTTATCAATCAAATGCATGAGCATGTTAATGAACAATATGATTACGAAGAAAAAAAGCAATTTATTATTGATGTCTATATTGATATTTGTAAAGAATTAATGACACATCAAGAAATTAAAACCTATATTCCAACTGCTGAGGATTTTCATATTGTTGCTTATGATAGTGGTGAGTTAAATGCAGAAGTTTACTTAGAAGCACTTCTACCGAAAGATCAACTTGAAATGCTACGAAAAAAGATCCAAATAGAAAATGATAAACCTCCTTATCCAGCCGAGGATTACGAATTATTCAAGGTTTACGCTGAATTTTCAAAGGATCAAATAAAGCAATACTCCAATTACAAACATACTATCGATAGCAACTCAAACGAAACACGTTATTCAGAGAGTCTGCTTTATTTTATAGAACCTTATCGTCTAGAAAAAAGTGAAAAAATACTAACACAACCAATTAAGCATTTTGATTTATTGACTAGTACAGCGGTCACTGATAGTTATTATCAATATAAGATCAGTAATAATAAAATTGTTTATATATCCCTCTACGACAAAAACAAACTACTTACTGAAACCTTTTTTATCTATGATTCAAGCGTTCTAACAACACAAATAGAATTTAGAGTCCACAAAAGCAAACGAAAGTTAGCTAGCTATGCGCAGATTAATACTTCCGAAAAACTATGTCATAAATATACTTGTAGACTTTGGCAATATAACACCAACAAACTTGAAGAGTTCATTAAGGCTGAATACCAATTTGATAGGGAAGGTTTATTAGCTAAAAGTCATTCGAAAGAATTAAAATGGATTCATGATTTTGACGTTCGATATGACCGGGAGTTTAATTATACATATGAACAAAATGACAAAAATGAAATCTCTAAAATTTCTCAAGAGCACTTTGGAGAGAACCTCACCCTGTTTGAAGCCGACAAATCATATATAGAAAAAAATCTTCTCGATGTTGTTAAGCAAGCCACCCATTATATTATGAGCGAGCTGACTTTAGAAGAGCTCAAACCCATTGCAGCGCTAATCCTTCCTAACGCTGTTTTAACGGGAATTGAATTTGAGTACTGCTACGTATTAATCAAAGAAGATGATGAATATATTAGTTATAAAGCTACTTATGATTCAGTTAGTGAAGAATTGTACAAATCCTGCCAAAAGTTTAATACTTATGCAAATGCGGCAATCGATAGCGCGGTTTACGCGAATAATTATTTAACAAGAGATGAAGCCGAATTACATATGGATAGAGCTTATGATTTAATTGCAAAAAATTTGGTTAAAGAAATAGAAGAACATTTTGAGCTAGATATTCCTGTATTTGTTGGTTCTTATAAATTAAAAACTGACGCGATTATCAAAATAATCGATAAGGCTAATAAATGATTTTTATTTCTCATTAAAGTTAAGGTTATTCTTTACTCTACGATTGAAAGTTTTTGGAAACAATTAAATTCTACTCATAAATTAGGCAAACCATGAATATTCGTACGTTTGAAAATCACTCACCGAAGATCCACAAACAGGTTTTTATAGACTCAACCGCTGTCGTTATTGGTCAAGTAGAAATAGGTGAAGATAGTTCAGTATGGCCGATGGCTGTGATCCGTGGCGATGTTCATTGCATTTCAATAGGAGAAAGAACTAGCATTCAGGACGGATGTGTTTTACACGTCACTCACACAGGTCCTTATGATCCTGATGGACATCCTTTAGTCATAGGTGACGATGTTACTATCGGTCATAAAGCGATTATTCATGGATGCACCATAAAAGATCGATGTTTAATTGGTATGGGAGTAACAATTATGGACAACGCATTAGTTCACTCTGATGTGATTATAGGCGCGAATAGTTTAGTTCCACCAAACCGTGAACTAGAAGGTGGTTTTTTATGGGTAGGCTCCCCAGCAAAAAAAATTAGACCATTAACCGAAAAAGAAAAAGAGTATTTGAAGTATTCAGCAAATAACTACGTAAAACTAAAAGATCGGCATCTTGCCATGCCAAATCTCAAATGATTTGGCTGCTTGTCCAATTAACATTCCATATCCATCCGACAATCGTGTTAACCCTTTTTGACGAAAGAAGTTAAGTGTTTTTTCCGCGCGCTCGGCATAGTTAAGATCATAAACGAATGCATCCTTTTTAATCGCCGCAATCACTTGTTCAAACATCGGCTGATTAAACTGACTTATAGTAGATATTAGACCGTCTGCTTGACAAGCTTTATCCATTTGATCGAAAGATCGAATTTCACCTAGGTCTGAAAATTTCGCCAATAGCGGCTCTATTTTTTCTATACTTCGATTATGCAGAATGACTTTTGACTGATTTTTTAATAATGCGTAAATAACAGAAATTGAAGCGCCACCGGTGCCTAGGATCAATATAGTTTTCTCCTTAATCTCATACTTAAGCTGCTTTAAATGAAGAAGTAAACCTTCACCATCGGTAGTATCACCTCTAATATTTCCATCTTCTTTCACCGACAAAGTATTTACGGAACCACATATTTTTGACGTCTTGCTTAACTCATCAATAAACGGAATAACAGATTGCTTAAATGGCAAAGTCACGTTCAATCCAACTCCACCTTTAATAAAGAAATTTTTTATGAACGTATCCAATTGTTCTGGAGCAACTAAGTACTTCTGATAATCAAGATTAATATCAAATTGCTTTGCAAAATTGAAATGAATTTCTGGTGAAAGACTATGCTCAATGGGGTTTCCTATCACGCCACAACTAACTTGGTTAATCTTTGTCATGAGCCTATGTTAGTTACTTTGTTGAAGATTATTAGAAAACTTATGTTTGTACATCATTGATTCCGAATGATTAACCAATTCTTCACTCGTTAGTCCATCAAGTGGAAAATTTGCCTGACCAAGGTTAAAAGAAAAACCATAAGGATACTGGCTAATATTGGCTTTCTTTTTCATTACATCATGTAAACCATTGGTCAAATCATCCAGTAAAAAACCTCTGGTATAATTGTCCAGTAATACAATAAAATCTCCTCCGGCGACCCTTGCGACAATATCGGTATCTCTAAAATAACTTTGTAGCCGTTGTGCAAAATTTACCAGACAAGTGTCGCGAACAGTTTTTCCAAATAAATCCTTAATGTCGGACAAGTTTTGCAAACTGAGGTAAATCACCCAAAGCTTCTTTTGGTGACGACGCGCGTACCGAATTGATTTAGATAAATGCTCATTAAAGACTGGTTGACTGACTAGTTTGGTTAACGGATCTCGAACGACCGTTTTTTTCGATAGCACATCTTTTTCGCTAACATTTTTTTGCATGACATCAAGACCAACAAAATTTCGCTGGATATCATATTTAGCAAAAACTCGCAAAGAGACTTTAATCCTTGAACCATTTTTACTAACTAAGTAAGTCGTTATATCAACAGGCTGCCCTTTATTGCCTATCACCCGCGCTAAGGTTTCTGCCTGGTCATTTTCATCAAAATAGATCTCTGACAAAGACATTCCCACAAACTCCTCGCTATTATATTCCAAAATATTGGCTGTATGAAATGAGGCCTTGACGATAACGCCAGAAGCATTTGTTTGAAAATACATATAAGGTAATTGATCAATGAGTCGCTGCAAATTGTTTTCTGATTCTCGCAGTGATCGCATTGCAGCTTGCTCGGGAAGTTTTTTTCGCAAACTTGCTACTTGGTATTGCCTGCCATCATTATCGACAAAGTGCTGACTACGCATTTCAATGGCGCTATCTTCACCACAAGTATTAGCTACCACTAAATGATATTCAGATTTTGGAGTAGTATCTTTTTGGATCACTGAACGATCAAGAAGCGCAATTGACGGCTCCTGTAAGATCTCTTGATAATCAACTGAATCATTTTTAGTATAAATAAAACGCTCAAAAGGTTCACCGAGCAATTCTGCTTGTGAACAGCCCGTTAATTTACAAAATGCATGGTTGACTAATTTAAAAACTTTATTCTCAACAACAAAAGCACCATCGAGCGAGGTATCAATCATTGCTTGATAAAACTCTCTGTCAAACTGATTCACTTGACCAGCTGATTCATCATTTTTATGAAAAATATTCATAATTTATTCGCCACAGTGATTATGGCGTTTCGTCATCCCTAAATGTAATAAAATTTTTCCTATCGATATTCAACCGAAGATATTTCATAATCGACATCGCCGCTTGGCGCTTTTACCAAAACATCATCACCTTTTTGTTTACCAATCAAGGCTCTTGCAATTGGTGAATTCACTGATATTTTATTATTTTTAATATCTGACTCGTCATCACCTACGATTTGATAAGTCATTTCTTCGTCGGTATCGAGGTTAATAATCGTAACCGTCGTACCAAAAATCACTTTACCTGTTTTTGGTAAATTTGCCACGTCAATAATTTGCGCTGAGCCGAGTTTAAACTCTATATCTTGAACTCTTCCTTCAATAAAACCTTGTTGTTCGCGCGCCGCATGATATTCAGCATTTTCTTTTAAATCTCCATGCTCCCTTGCTTCGGCAATCGCGGCGACCACTTTAGGTCTTTGATTTTGTTTTAGATCTGTTAACTCGGCAAGTAACGCATCTGCACCTTGTTTTGTCATTGGAGTCGTTTTCATCTTTACTATCCTTTTAATTTATTTTGATTCATTCTTGTCGCGAGAAAAATTAAGATTGAGTTTTTACTCGCTGATTGAGTTCCTGAATCGTTATTACTTTTTGTCTGGTTTGCTGGCGAATTGCTTTGGCTGTTGCAAAGCCAGCCGCTAAGGTCGTTGTATAAGCAACCTTGTGCTGTAGGGCAGAACGACGAATGGTATAAGAATCTGCTACCGCCTGTTTGCCTTCAGTCGTATTAACAATATAATCAATTTCGTCATTTTTTATCATGTCAACTAAGTGCGGTCTACCTTCAGAAACTTTGTTAACTCGCTGGCAAAAAACACCTTCTTTTATCAACCTTTTGGTGGTTCCGCTGGTCGCATAAATTTCAAAACCAACATCAATTAATGCTCTCGCCGTTTCAGCTAATTTTTCTTTATCACTTTCTTTTACACTTAAAATCGCTTTACCACCTCGTGGCGCTTGTGAACCACCACCGAGCTGAGCTTTATAATAAGCCTCACCGAAAGTATCGCCCACTCCCATGGCTTCACCTGTGGATTTCATTTCAGGTCCCAAAATAGGATCGGAACCAGGGAATTTGTTAAACGGAAATACTGGTTCTTTGACGGTAAAAAAATCAGACTTCAAAGGCTGAGTATAACCTTGTTCGATTAAAGATTTTCCCGCCATCACACTGGCTGCAATTTTAGCCAATGGTCTTCCGGTTGCTTTTGAAACAAATGGTACAGTTCGCGATGCTCTTGGATTAACTTCCAATACATAAATATCATCACCCTGAATTGCGAATTGGGTATTCATCAAGCCACGTACTTGAAGTTCTTTTGCCATTGCCTCAATTTGATCCTGTAAACGCGCTTGGACTTCAATTGATAAACTATGCGGCGGAATACAGCAGGCAGAATCCCCAGAATGAACACCTGCTTGTTCAATGTGTTCCATGATGCCACCGATTAAAGTCGTTTCCCCATCATAAATCGCGTCAATATCAACTTCAATCGCGTCGTTTAAAAATCGATCGAGCAACACTGGAGACTCGTTAGAAACAGAAACCGCTTCTGTCATATAGCGCTTTAATTCATCGGAATTAAAAACAATTTCCATTGCTCTGCCACCTAAAACATAAGACGGTCTTACCACCAATGGGTAACCAATTTCCTCGGCGAGTTTTACGCCGTCTTCAATATTTCTAGCGGTACGATTTGGTGGTTGTTTGAGACCTAAACGCTCGATTGATCGCTGAAACCTCTCGCGATCTTCGGAACGATCGATTGCGTCAGGTGAAGTCCCGATTATAGGCACACCAGCACCTTCTAAATCTCTAGCCAACTTAAGCGGCGTTTGTCCGCCGTATTGAACAATGACACCTTCTGGTTTTTCTTTTGCTACAATTTCTAAAACATCTTCTAGTGTCACAGGTTCAAAGTAGAGTCTATCGGAAGTATCATAATCAGTGGATACGGTTTCTGGATTACAGTTAACCATGATCGTTTCGTATCCATCATCACGCATTGCAAAAGCGGCGTGCACACAACAATAATCAAATTCGATCCCTTGTCCAATTCGATTAGGACCACCACCTATAATCATTATCTTATCTTTATCGGTTGGCAAGGCTTCACATTCATCTTCATAAGTGGAATAAAGATAAGCTGTGTCGGTTGCAAACTCAGCGGCGCAAGTATCGACTCTTTTATAAACAGGATGTAAGTCAAAACTATGGCGTAATTTTCGTATTTCTTTTTCACTTATATGAAGCAAAGCTGACAATCGTTTATCAGAAAATCCTTTGCGTTTCATCTTTCTCAGAATATCTCGGCTAACATCACCCAGACTTAAGTTTGAAAAATATTTTTCGCAAGCCACTAATTCTTCAATTTGCACTAAAAACCAAGGGTCAATATTGGTCAATTGAAAAACTTGCTCAACGGAATAATTTTGTCTAAAAGCGTCGGCAACATAATAGATCCGTTCACAACTTGGAACTTGTAAATGATGTCTGAGTTTTTCTTTCCAGTTTTCATTTTCCGTTTTTAATAAAGGGTCGAAACCATTTACGCCCGTTTCTAAACCACGCAATGCTTTTTGCATCGACTCTTGAAAAGTACGACCGATTGCCATAACTTCACCGACAGATTTCATTTGCGTGGTTAAGGTTGTATCGGAGTTAGGAAATTTTTCAAAATTAAATCGAGGAATCTTTGTAACCACATAGTCAATACTAGGCTCAAAAGAAGCTGGCGTTTGTCCACCCGTTATATCATTTTGTAATTCGTCTAAAGTATAACCAACAGCTAACTTCGCAGCGATTTTTGCAATCGGAAAACCGGTGGCTTTAGAGGCAAGTGCTGAAGAACGAGATACCCGCGGATTCATTTCAATCACAATCATCCGTCCTGTTTTCGGGTCAACTGAAAACTGCACGTTTGAGCCGCCAGTTTCTACCCCAACTTCTCGAAGCACTGCAAGCGAAGCATTTCGCATGATTTGATATTCTTTATCGGTTAAAGTTTGCGCTGGTGCTACGGTAATTGAGTCTCCTGTATGAACTCCCATAGGATCAAAGTTTTCGATAGAACAAACAATAATGCAATTATCATTTTTGTCTCTGACCACTTCCATTTCATATTCTTTCCAACCAATCAAAGACTCATCAATCAGTAACTCGGTAGTCGGCGATAAATCTAAACCTCTCACACAAATCTCTTCGAATTCTTCTCGGTTATAAGCGATGCCGCCGCCGGTACCGCCCATGGTAAATGACGGGCGGATAATGCAGGGAAAACCGACTTCTTGTTGCACTTTGCGAGCATCATCCATGGAGTGAGCAATACCTGCTTTAGGCATATCGAGCCCAATCTTGCGCATCGCATCGGCAAACTTTTCCCGATCTTCAGCTTTATCTATAGCTTCTCTATTTGCACCTATCATTTCGACATTGTGGATTTTTAACACGCCGCGCGATGCCAAATCTAATGCACAATTCAGCGCTGTTTGCCCGCCCATTGTTGGCAAGATCGCATCGGGTTTTTCTTTTTCAATTATTTTGGCAACCACTTCCCAATGAATTGGTTCGACGTAAGTTGCGTCGGCCATTTCCGGATCGGTCATAATGGTGGCAGGATTTGAGTTAACTAGAATAACTCGATAGCCTTCTTCGCGAAGCGCTTTACAAGCTTGCGCGCCTGAATAATCAAATTCACACGCTTGACCAATAATAATTGGTCCTGCGCCGAGGATTAAAATACTCTTGATGTCTGTACGTTTTGACATTAACTATTACCGCTGTATATTACTTTTTGCTGCACTGTTGTTGTTCAAATTTTTCTAGCATTATCTTAAACACTAATGCTACCTATTAAGTTTTTGATTGATTCATCAATTCGATGAAATGTTCAAATAGTGGTGCTGCATCATGAGGTCCAGGACTTGCCTCTGGATGCCCTTGAAAACCAAATGCAGACTTTTCTTTATGCTCAATCCCTTGCAAACTACCATCAAAAAGTGATTTATGGGTTGCTTTTAAACTAGATGGTAAACTTGATTCATCTACCGCAAAACCGTGGTTTTGGCTAGTGATTAAAACAGTTTTATCGGCGATATTTTCAACTGGATGATTTGCTCCATGATGACCAAATTTCATTTTGGTTGTTTTAGCGCCTGACGCAATGGCTAAAAGTTGATGACCCAAACAAATTCCAAAAACTGGAATGTTTAACTCCAGAAAATCTTTAATCGCATCGATAGCATAGTCGCAAGGTTCTGGATCACCGGGACCATTAGATAAAAAGATCCCATCAGGTTTGAGTTTCAATACCTCTTTTGCTGAAGTTTGTGCGGGCACAACGGTTAATTGGCACCCCCTATCAGCAAGCATTCGAAGAATATTTCTTTTCACCCCAAAATCATAAGCAACTACGTGATAAATTTGCTTTTCTTTGGCTAGCGTGCCGAAACTATCGACTAGATCCCAACTAGTTTGATCCCATTGATAGCTTTCCTTAGTGCAGACCTCTTTCGCTAAGTCTAAACCTTTTAATCCAGAAAAGTTTTTCGCTTGAGCTAAGCCGATGTCAATAGCATCTTTTTCTTCACTTTGACTACCAGCAATAATGCAACCAGAAAGTGCACCTTTGGTTCTTAAAATACGGGTTAATTTGCGGGTATCAATATCGGCAATCGCCTGAACATTATTTTCGACTAAATACTCTTGCAAAGAATCGGTTTTCCTCCAATTGCTGGCAATAATTGGTAAATCTCTAATTATCAAACCAGCCGCCCAAATATTAGCTGATTCAACATCTTCTGGATTAGTCCCAGTGTTGCCAATATGAGGATAAGTTAAAGTCACCATTTGCTTGGCATAGGATGGATCGGTCAGAATTTCTTGATAGCCCGTCATTGCAGTATTGAAAACCACTTCCGCGACGGACAATCCATCAGCCCCAATTGAACGACCATGAAAAACGCTACCATCTTCAAGTACTAATACCGCTGCTTTTGTTGAGGGACTATCAGGTACAACAGCTAAGGACAAAACAACCTCCGAATGACTTAAATTTAGCTTGGATTTCTATCTAATAAAAAGCGGAAAAGGTCAAATAACCACTTCCGCTTACAAAATTTTCATCAAGTTTTTATGCCGCATGGGCAAAACTAAGTTATTTTACGCGATATGAGCTATTTTTGTCTATCGCTGGATGGTAATTAGTCACAAAAAACCGCCTGTAAAGGCGGTCTGTTTTTCGACGTTTTGAAGTTGAATCTGTAGTAAAAATTTATTATCTATTTCCCCAAATACCCTTTAACCCCGCCTTCCAGAAAGTAATAATCAGTTACGCCTGCTTTTTCCAGGTAAAATTGCAGCCAGCGCACCTGCTTGCCAACAGCATCATATAGCAATAAAGTCTTACCTTCTTTTGACTTTCTTGATGCGTATAAGACAGCTTCGTCTATGGGAACATTAATCGTTTCGTCTTCGAAAATCTTTTCAATTCTTTGAAACCCGTCTCTTACGTCAATCACAATGGCTCCCTGTGCCATTTTTTCTTTAAATTCGCTTGTGGGAATCAAGTGTGATTTGAATTTATCATCGGTGAGAAAGAACTTAAGATTAGCGGGCGTTTCACCCAGCAAAGTCGTTTGTTGGGGGTATTTTCTTGCCCAATTAAGAATACCTGCATCGTATACCATTACATTTTCAATGCCGCTATCTTTAGCAACATTGTAGGCTTTGTAGGATTTAGCACAGGTAATACCATTACAATAAAAAACCACAGGTTTATCAGATCTGCTATGCTGTAATTTTTGGACGCTTGCCACAAACTCCTCATTGCCGAGAGGCACGCTTCTCGCGCTTCTCATCCTGATCGCCAGAAACTCGTAACGTGAACGTACATCAATCAGTAGATAGCTCTTATAGTTATCGTATAGCTGTTCACTACTTATTGTTTTAACATTTGGATATTTTTCTCTTAAGGGAAAATCTTGTGCATAAAGGTTTGAGAGGTTAACAACACATAAGAAAGTAATGGTTAGAATAACATTCTTCATATTTCACCTGTTGCGCTAATGACTGATGTTTAGGAATTTGTTGTCACGGTTAGCAACGAGCTTGGTAACAAACCAGCCGACACTTAATACAAGTGTAGGTCAACAATTCACTTTTGTGTGATTTTATCTTCCTCTATGCTAAGCAGTTAACCATCTTTCAGCTAAAACTTCTCGTCAAACCTCATTAGGAAAACCAGAATGCTCATATTTCACCAGACAAGTGTGATTTATTGCTGCTTTTTATTAGCCAACATCCAATAAAATAACTTATCCCCGCGCAATCTTAAACTTAATTTCACCTCAAACAAACGGACAAACCATGAAAACAAAATTAAATCTGATTTTATTTTGCTACATTTTCTTAACTTCCATTAGCCAAGCAGCCGAAATAGTGATCGCAGCAGGAGAACCTGGCACCAGCAGCACCGGAGTTTGGTACTCGGCAACTGGCGCAACTCTGCCATATAATGGTAATCGCGGCGTCTATACATTAGCAGGCGGCACAATTGAAACCTATACTTTTGCCGCCACAATTCCTGAAACGACTCAATATGCTGTCGAAGTTTATAACTCATGTTATTCGCCTCGCAGTCATCAGGTTATTCACAGAATTAATCACGCTGACGGTGTTGATACTCATATTGTTGAGCAAGATTGCAATGACGACCCACAGGTAGGTCAATGGCGATTTCTGGGAACCTATAACTTTACCGCAGGCTCGACAGGCTCACTCGTCATCGATACCACTAACAGTAATAATGTCTATATTGGTGCAACCGCCGTTCGATTTGTATACAACTCAACCAATAATAATCCACCAACTATATCGACACCGAGCAATCAATTCACTGTTAACGAAGGAGACTTAGTACAACTCACCGCCACCGCGCAAGACATAGAAGATGGCAATCTGACCGCAAGTATACAGTGGAGTGCACTAGGTCAGAGCGCAAATGGCGGAAGTTTTGCACTGACCGCTGGTAACGTTGATTTTGCTGTGACAATTTCCGTTACCGACTCAAATGGCGTGAACACATTAGAGACTGTTAATGTCACAGTCATAGCAAATCAGCCTCCATCTCAAAATACACCAGCCGTTTATGATTTTGAATGTACGACGCCGTTGCAGCCGCTAGTTGGTTTTACAACCAATAACGCAAGCGTTCTACCAGATGTAGGCATGCGATGTGGTCGATATACTGCCGAGTTACTCGATAACACTGGTGACCGAACCTTGCATTTTAATAATCAACAAGGGCGGTTTGATGGTGTGCTGCTAAGCTTTCCTTTTAGGGTTATTGCTCGCAACTTAGGTATTGCTCCGATGAATCAGCCCAATATTGCACACCAGCCACCAGGTTCTGCCTATAATTTTGCGGGTATTCAGGTACATCAACAAGATTTGAATGGACTGAACTCTGCTCATGTTGTGGTCGGTCAAAGAGGTGGAACAGTAAATACCATCGAAGGGAAAATGACCCTCAATGGCACATCTTCGGTGACAGATATAGGTGATAATGTTCTCCCCAATGGTCGAGCTGATTTGATGATAGTTGGTCAAAGCGATGGAACCTTGCTTGTTTATTGGCAACAGCCTAATCTGACAGGAAACCCGATCAATGATAGCTGGATTGCCTACGATGATTACCTAACCAATCCCCCAGGCGTTTTACCCGGCGACTTGCCAGACTGGGGCGTCGGTAATATTTATGTGGGAATAATTACTTATGCACAAGGCACTAACGGTGTTCCATTTATGGGAGTCATGGATAGTTTGGAGATAGTGGAGTAGCGAAACCGACTATGCTATTTTTAAATTAAAATTTAATCCTTAGTTACTCGGTTGAAATTGTGGGAAGATCGCCTAGCCTTAGCTAAGAGCAGCTCTATTTTCTGCATTTCAACTGAGAAATATCGAATTATTCATTCACAAGCTTTGGTGGTTATTCTTTTCAACTACTCGAAGACTGAAACTCTTTTCGATAGTTTGTCCAGGATAATTTGTCCCAAAACACCACACGGACAAACTGAAATGATAGCTACCAAGTTCCTTCGCTTGACCAATTATGCTTATCGATCCGTTAGATTCATTAAAATTCAAGCTTAATCCTTTTGGCAAAGCCCCTTTTATTATATCCACCCCACCCACTGGTGTTACGTTATTTTGAACCTTAAAACTAAAGTAAAACTCCTCACCAAGTATAGCGGGCTCAATTTTATCTGGCTTTATACTAATAGGAGGTGAAAATAAGCAAGCACTAATCAATAGACAACAACAAAACAAACCTGGCAACGGAGTTATCTTGTGGCATATAAATCTTGGTAAATTCATTTACTGTCGCTGGTCTTGTCGAATATTTTTAATATAAGAGTTTGGAAATCTCATCAATATCCGAGAAACTGTCCTGACCTTCGCTCCCGTATTAGAGTTTTGATAAGTAATTTTCATTAATAAAATCTTCCAACTTCTCCGCACCAAAAATATTAGAACCATCTTATCATTCTATCTTTTCCTCACGTGGCACATCCATGAATATGCCTGATCGGGATGAAGCTCCTCATATTCAGCAACACTAAAACAACCTTCGGCCATTTGTGTATTACCTTCCGCACTTCAATAATTTTGCCAGTCTACACTCATTTTTCTTCTATTCAATGGAATTGTTTATCCAGTTTTTACCCATTTTCATCAACTCGGAATCGCCATTAGAGTCCCCAATCATTCTCGACAAGCATAAAAAACCGCCAGTTGGCGGTTTTTTTATCAGTTCTTAACGAACCTCATACTGGTGCGAAAGCCGGACTCAATAACGCACTCCAACTACTTGAATTTACTGGTTAATTACAAGTTCATCTTTGCTCAGTACCACTTAAGGTACTACTAAACATATACCTCACTCTGTATTTACGTTTAGCATATCTTTAATCTTAAACCTAATAACACCATGCTTATCGTAATTTAATCCTTTGATAAAAACCTTCCGAATAATAAAACCATTAAAGAACTTCTGATCATCTATATGTATTGTCTGTAAGATTTCTGATGTGTCAGATTGGTGTTTGTTTATTATTTCAAACACATGAATATTTTCCTTTTTCCCACCATACCTCAACGCCCAACTATCAATATTCTCCTTTGAAATTGCGAAGAAACTTCTAGAGCCATTGACAATCCACCTACGACCTTTCTTGGTTCCTTCTACTTGAACCAAGGGAAATGTGGTTCTTAGTCGCTCATTTTGGTCAAGAATCACTCCTATTGATCCATTGTAGTAACTTGCGGTTGTATATACGGTAAAATCACCAGACTCCCCATCATTAAATTTGTGAGTGCCACGCCAAATAGCACCTTGCGGAAAGGGATGTCCTGTGGGTGCTACAGATCTCACAACTTCAATTGCGCCGACAATATTTCTGTTCATAACAAAAAGTTCGTCGCCAATACTAGCACTTAAAGCCACACCTTCCTTATTTTTCAGAGAAGATTGGTACTTCTCTTCCACTGTCAACCTTTCAATAGGATTTTCTAACTTAGTGGTGTAAGAAACATAAGAGCAACCTTGCAGGAAAAAACAAAATACCAAAAAAACTCTCAACCCATTATTCATAATGAAATCCCTTGAATTAAATTACTTTGCCGTTAATGGTAGCACAGGATCAAAACAGCTATATTTCCCAGCCCACCCTTGAATATTGACCTATAAATGCTTCTTGAGAGTCCCAATACCTATTTTCAAGATCGATGATTTTGTCTCGTTCTCGATTAAACTTATCCCACCGCATCCATTTAGGCTTTGGATACCATTCGCACTTATCAAATAGGCTCACAGTATCAAACGGCTCATCTCCCCAAATAACACGCCTGAGCTTTCTAATTCGTCTTGCTAGTCTTTCTGCTGGTCGCTCACTTTGACAAGCGTATTGAAGGTCTAAACACTTTCTACAGCCATAAGTATTAGTCACCGCGTATAAGTGCTGGCGTTGTTGTCGGCAATAAGGGCAGATTAAAAATAGTTTGTTGCTCGCGCTTCTTGTATCAATTTTTAGCGGGATTGGGATTTTCTGATCTTTGATATTAAACTCGGCTATCCGTCCCCAATGCTTAGTTTCTATCAGTTTGAAAACTTGATGTTCTTTGCTTAACTGCTCAAATGGTATGCTGTATTTTCCTAGTGGTGCTGTTAACATTTTCTTAAACCACAAAGCATGGATTCTATGATACTCGCAAGTGTAATGTCTTGATTGAGTTCGACCCATATGAAAACCTCTTGGCATTATGTGACCTCATTTTGTTTAAAAGTTTCTAGTACGAAATACAGGCTGTAACTCAAGATTAAATCAGTTAGGGTTATATTGATTATAATCATTCAACCATTCTTCATTGGTTTGATTGCCATTAGGTACAGCGGTATTAACTGAGCTAATACTATCCCTTATATCCGTACTACCTTGATAACTTAAACCGCAGTTATTTTGCCCCGTAGTTTGATTTGTTTGAAAACCTCTATTGTTATGGGGTAGCGCGATTACCTTGTCCGAGCTTTTTGTCTGGGAGTTGTCCGTAACTTGTCCGAGGGTTGTAGGGGTATTGTCCGTGACAATCAGTTTTACTAGTTCATCATATTCAATCGATAACAGAGCAGCACTTGCTTTATTTAGCTTTTCTTTTTCAATTATTTCGAACATAAAAATTAGCTCTCTTAGCTTTCCCATGTAATCGTGAAATGATGAAAGTCGTCTAGGTATTTCAAGCCCAGTATTAAGCCAAAATTTATAAAAAGAACTCTTTTTTCCGACTGAAAAATGACCTTTTGGTAAGGCTGATCCTTTTTCCCCATGCCTGGTTGTTCGCTTTCGATCTAAACAGACATTAAAAATAATATAGCCATTTTCACCAGTTAGTAAATTTATAAAACTCAATGTAATACCCGAATAATTTTGTTTTCCGTATCTACCCGTTGTATAACCATTATAGATAAACACTTTGGATTGATGTTTATTAACTATAAATCGAATTAACTCACTTTTTTTTGAGTCAAACCAGCTTCGATGTTTTTGGTACTTTTGCTCATCAATAATTAAGCGTCCATCCTTAATAGAGAGTTTAACTCCCTTTTTAAGTACCTGTTCAAGTAGATCCATAACCCTTAATTATCCCTTATTATTCGAGCTTTGATCTGCTCCACTTCTGGCGGGTATGATCTGTTAATATTCCCATCCAGCGTTAATGCCTTTTGCTCTGCTTGAACTGAGCTAAGCGCTTTTACTTCAATAAATAAAGTTTGTTTTTGAATGACTTCAATTAGGTAGTTATTTTCCATTGTGGTATTCTCTTTTTTAGCTAGTGGTCGGTCGCCAAACTTGCCCACTAGCTGATTGAAATTAAGCCTGCTCTGGATTGTTATCTTGGGTGGGCTTTTCTGTTTTTGGATGATAGAAGCTAAAACTTTGTTGATGTCTTAATTTTGCTTCAGTTTCCTGTTGGATAGCTTTTGGTAATCGGATTGTTTCTGTTTCTGCTTTTCTGCGAGTGCAAGTTAAAAACTCTAGCTCTCGTCGAGTACGGGCTTGCCTATCTTGTTCTCTATCAGCGCTTAAATGTCGTTTATCGAGTTGGTAAATTCCCTTAAATCCTCCTATGTTATGAATCAACCAGTACCCGTGACGTTCTCCTTTTAACGCTTGTAACGCTGAACGAGGATCGCATTCAATAGATAGCGTTAGCTCTTTTGTAGAGTGAGAATTGCCGTCTGCTAAGATATTTAATAATTTATAGGACAGGGAGTTTATTGCTGGCATGTATTTGTTTGAAAGATATAAAAATTTATCCATTGGGATTACTCCTTTCAACATTTGAACAACTCGTGGTTATTTGTTGCTCAATCCAATCAGTTATATCTTTTTCGATCCAGCCGATAGCTCTTTCACCAAGAGAAATAGATTTGGGGAAATCGCTATTTGCCATAAAAGCATAAATTGAACTTTTAGAAAGTCCAGTTCGACGTTTGACTTGTGGAAGTCTAAGAATAGTATTCATTTCGTACCTCAACTTTGTTAAGCTTTATAAGTTAGGTATGAATTTTATTGTTCGTTATGGGATTGGTAAATGTTGTAACCGTGTACACTACATAAAACTTGATAAGATATATTGTAGTTAGCACGTAAACCACATTCATTTAAAAATTAATTTTTATTTTCTTGCTTTCTTTTGACAGAAACCGTTTTATAGTATCAACAGAGAGCGTTATCTGTTCTTTATTTGCTAAAACGTTTGCAGCATGACTAAAACCAGTGTAGTTTTTTTCCTTATATAGCTTCCAAATTAGCGCCTTTTCTTTCGCTGTAGATGAATGCCTTTTTTTGACTCTGGCTTGAGCTACTTTTCTATTTCTACAAATGGTAAGATATTTAAATAATTCGATCATTTCACCAACTACTGATTCTGATAAATTCATTAGTTCTGACAAGCAAACTCTTTCAATTAGCTCAAATATGTAAATAGGATATATATACTCCATATGTAGAAGGTTATCGTTTTTATCATTTTGGAATCTACCCAAATTCTCGTACAGATCAATCACGACTTTCAATCTAAAAAGTACACCATGGCCATCAACAAATTCAGAATAACATGCTGATTTGCCATTGCTATTTTTTAATAATACCTGAGGATTTTCTATAAATATCTGCTCAAACTCACCTAGAAACGATTCTATCTGGGATATATATTCTAGTTCTGATTTTCTATTAAAGATTTCATCCGTTTCTTTTACCCAAAGTTTATGGATTTCGTACCCGATGTCCCATAGTTCCGTCAGGCAATCAGAATCACCCATTGGAAAATCAAGAATTAGTTTCTTTTTCTTATAGCCTATAGAGTCCTCATCAAATGATTTTTCTATATCTAGATAAGTTAATATTCTCTCCATGTTATTTATTTCCTATATTTTTCATTCTCACGATACGATTTCTTAAATTACCGCTTGATTTGGTTGAGCAAGACTCATAAATATATTCCGACCACCAAAACATAAGCTTCCTTCTACGTTCCAAATAAGTCGCATGATTATAAGCCCGCCTGACCTCATTTTTATCCACATGCGCCAAAGCCGCTTCAATCACATCCGAATCAAAACCTTGTTCATTTAATGTGGTACTGGCTAAAGCTCTCATTCCATGAGCAACCAAACGCCCCTTAAACCCCATACGCTTTAATGCCATATTAGCCGTTTGAGCATTACTAGGGTTACTTGGTTTTCTATCGGCGGGAAAAATATGCTTTCGATGACCGCTGATTAGCTTCATTCTCGCTAAAATCGCTAATGATTGTTCAGTAAGCGGCACTGAGTGACCTCGTTTCATTTTCATCCGTTCGGCAGGAATATTCCAAAGGTCATTATAAAAATCGATTTCGTCCCATTCCGTTTCAGCCGCTTCACGAGGTCGAACCATGGTATGAAGTTGCCACTCTATTAAACAGCGGGTCGTAATTTTAATACTGGCATAAGACAGAGCGCTCATTAATTCTGGAAGTTCTTCAGGTAAAAGTGTCGCCATATTCTTAGATTTTTGGGTTTCAAAAGCGGTGCGAATACCCGTTAACGGATTATGATGAATACGTCCTGTATTAACCGCGTAGTTCATCACCTCGTTTAAAGCTCTGATTAACTTACTCACCGTTTCTAAGCTCCCTTTAGCTGCGAGTGGTTTGATCGCTTCGATAGCCTCTGGTGCGAGTATTTTACTGATTGGGCGATTGCCAAGAGTGGGGAATAGATGATTTTTAAAATTACGCCAGATTGCGTGAGCTGTGACCTCAGCGACTCTAGTCTGTTTGATCTTAAACCAGTCGTCACAAACACTCATTAGCGTTTCGCCTTGAGAAAGCCGTCTTTCTCTCTCTTCATCTTCACGATGTTCTTTAGGATCGATGTTTTTGGCTAACAACTCACGCGCTTGTTTGCGCTTATTTCTTGCTTCGGCTAGCGAAACATCGGCAAATGAACCAAAGCCAATAGAAGTACGTTTTTTATCAGACGGTCTTACATAGTCAAATAACCATGATTTAGATCCATTAGGGCGTACTCTAAATTGTAATCCTAGACCATCCGAAAGCTTATAAACCTTCTCTTTGGCTTTTGCTTGTTTGACCTGTGTATTGGTCAAAGGATTAGTCATTTTAGGCATTTATGTAGTACCCAGTAATGTACCTTTGTGCTGGTACTACATAAAGTACTACTAAAACTACTGGATGTCACGGGATATTATTGAACAGTAATGGATACAAAAAAGCCAGAACACCTTGTATTTACTGGTTGTTCTGGCTCTTGTTGGTTCTTAACGAACCTCATACTGGTGCCGAAAGCCGGACTTGAACCGGCACGACCATAAGGTCACTACCCCCTCAAGATAGCGTGTCTACCAATTCCACCACTTCGGCTAAAATCATTTTAGATAGGTTCTTGGAAACAATCAGCGATTACTGATTGTCGCCCTCTTTCTTTGGTTTTTCTGTTTTGGCAGGCTCTTCTGATTTTTCAGTCATTGGCTGCTCTTTCTTTGCATCCATTTTAGCTGGATCATCAGAAGGCTTTTTATCTGCCATTTCTGCATCGTTCGCGGGAGGCAATTCGCTTTCTATCCCAGCGTCATTTGATTCTTCTGGAAGTGCTGATTCAATATCTTGCTTTTCCACTACGGGTGCTTCATCAAAAACTGCGTCAACAATTTCTTCTGGAGTTGAATTCAGATAGCTGATGCTCATCGCTATTCCAAAAAACAAGATTGCCAAAATGGTAGTCGCTTTTGTTAGCGCATTTCCAGAACCGGCAGCGCCGAATACGGTATTTGCACCACCAGCACCGAAGGAAGCACCCATTTCTGCGCCTTTACCTTGTTGAAGTAAAATAATGCCTACCAAAGCGATAGCCACGACTAAATATACGATTAAGATTGTTTCTTGCATTATGTTTATCCTGCTGCAGAATAAATTTCTAAAAAATCATCGGCTTTTAATGATGCTCCGCCGATTAAGCCACCATCAATGTCGGATTGTGCTAATAATTCATTAGCATTTCCAGCATTCATGCTGCCACCATATAAAATCTGTAAATTTGCTGCGATTTGTTCATTTTGCTGTGCAAACCAAGCTCGCAAAGCTTGATGTACTTGCTGCGCTTGATCTGGCGTTGCAGTTTGCCCTGTACCTATAGCCCAAATCGGCTCATAAGCAACACAAGCTTTGCTAAACGCTTCAATTCCAACTCGCTTAACCACCGCCTCACACTGCGCTTGAATAATGTCCAGTGTAATACCTTTTTCACGCTGCTCTAGCGTTTCGCCAATACATAGTATGGGCGTTAAATCATTTTTTAAAGCCGCCTCAAATTTAAGTGCGACATTATTATCGTCATCTGCAAACATTTGACGACGTTCCGAATGCCCAACCAGCACATGACTCACTTGGTAATCAGCGAGCATACTCATGCTGATCTCACCTGTATAAGCGCCTTTGTCTTGCCAATGTGCATCTTGCACGCCTAACATGACTTTGCTATTTGCCACTAGTTTACTGATATCTGCCAAATGAATCGTTGGCACACAAATCAATAATTTGGCATTATCAATATGATCAAAGTTAGCAACCACATGGCTAGCCAATTGAATTGCCTCAGATCTGGAACAATTCATTTTCCAGTTTCCTGCAATTAGCTTGCTTCTTGAGTCACTCATTTAGATTTTCTATGTTCGACCACGCACAAAAGGGCGCAAATATTACCTGACTGCTCAGTTAGATTCAACTGATTTGTCCGAGTTATTGAGCTAACTTTGGCTATTTACGGCTATATTTCGCCCTGCGTTACTACTCTCTGCTTTGTGTTGCTTTAAGAAGGCAATAAATTCTTTCGCTGGTAGTGGTTTAGAGAAATAATAACCTTGAATATCGTCACAATTATTTTGTTTTAAAAAGTCGAGTTGTTGCTGGGTTTCAACACCTTCTGCAATTACTTCGAGTCGCAGACTTTTAGCCATCGAAATAATCGCTAAAGTTATTGCAGAATCATCGCTATTAGTGACTAGCTCTTTGATGAACGAATGATCAATCTTAAGCGCATCTAATGGAAACCTGCGCAAATAGGCAAGAGAAGAATAACCCGTTCCAAAGTCATCAATGGCAATTCGTATCTGCATCTGCTTAAATTTTTCTAGCACTGAAATGGCTTTATTAACATCTCTCATCAACATGCTTTCGGTGATCTCAAGCTCCAGACATTTTGCGGGCACTTGATATTTGCTTAATGTTTTAGCAATTTGACTGGCTAGATCAGCTTGTTTAAATTGCATCGCCGACAAATTGACTGCAAGTCTTATATCGAGCTTTTGCTTGAGGCATTTGGCTATCACCTTGCAAGCATTTTCCATTACCCAATCGCTGATTTCTTTGATTAAACCTGTGTTTTCTGCAATGGGAATAAATTCCGCTGGACTGATCTGCCCTAAAACAGGGCTATTCCAACGGACTAAAACTTCTGCGCCAATTACTTTGTTTTTGGGGATATTAAATTGAGGTTGGAACGCAAGATCTATCTCACCATGACCAATTGCAGCACGCAGTTCATTGGCTAATTGATGCCTCCTGACGGCTAACTTGTTAAGATCTGACTGATAAAATTCGTAAGTGTTTCGGCCCAGTTCTTTGGCCTTATACATAGCAGCATCAGCAGCCTTCATTAACGAGTCAACATCGCCACCGTCGTCGGGATACATACATATACCAATACTGACAGTTGTATTGATTTGGTAATTTGACAATTTAAACGGAGTTTCAAAACTTGTCACTATGGTTTCAACAATATCGATCACGTTGTCGCTATCTTTTATGTGATTAAGAATAATCACAAACTCATCGCCTCCTAACCTGGCTAAGGTATCTTCGGAGCGAATTCGTTTTAGTAATCTTTGGCTGGTACTTTTTAATAGTTGGTCACCAACTGCATGTCCGAGGGAATCATTCACATCCTTAAAATGGTCGAGATCTAAAAACAACACCGCCACCATAGTGTTAGCGCGAGAGGCGCTTTTGAGAGCGTATTTGATCCTGTCCATACACAAGGCGCGGTTGGGTAGTTGAGTGAGTGAATCATAATTAGCAAGATGTTGCAGATCTTTTACCGCTAACTCTAGTCGGTTGCGATTTAAGTGAAGCGCTTCATTAGCAAGATCACGCTCTTTCTGGTTTTCTTCAATTGTTTCTAACATTAAGTTAAAAGAGCGCGCGAGTGAGCCAATTTCATCATCACCATAACCGGGGACTCTGATGGAATAATTACCGCTTTTTCCGACTTTACGACTGATTTGATCTAACTTGATTAGTCTTTGAGAAATTGTTTTTTGCACCCGAAAAGCAACTAAATATATGACCAATGACAACAACGCAAGAATAACTAAATTTAAAAGCGCGTAATTTCTAACTTTTGCCTCAAATATCCCTTTTGATACTTTTAAATAAACAACACCGAGATAGTTGTAATCTGATCCTATGGTCTCCCAAACGTAAAGATTGTGAGAACCCCAGTCGATTTGATTGGCACTTTTATATTCAACTTCACTAATATAGTTCGTGCTGTTGCTATCTCTTACTGCTAACTTTTGCCCAATCGCATCAAAAATTGCTGCATTCGACTGATTATCCATCACTAACCGACCTAAAACATCCAGAATATCCTTTGGATCATCCGATTTCAGGGCTATTTCCGCATGATAGGCAAGTAATCGAGCTTGACTGATGGAGTCAGCGATCATCGCATTTTTACTGGAATTATAAAAACCGATACCCACTACCAACATACCAATGCTTAACGAAAACACACAAATGGCAAGAATAATTGTGACCAAACGGTTTTTTATCGAACGATCCCAATACACTAAATATAAACTCCTTTTTCAGCCAAATAAGGGCGATAAAGCTATACTACAACACCCTTAATAAGGCTGCATAGGCTATTCAACAAAATAATTCTGCTTAAAGAGTTAATAATACTCGTTTTTTCTGGTCAATTATCTACCCTTGCCCTTATAATACGCGCGTTTAAATTTCGTCCAAATCGGTACTTAGTTTGATGTGTTAAAGCTTTACCTATTGAGCATATTTTGCGCAATTATGGCAACCTTCAACTATAGTATTTGACAAGAACCTAACGAACGTAGCTTCAAAACATTCTATGATTAAAATAAATAAGGGCTTGGATCTTCCCATCACAGGAAATCCTGAACAGTCTATTTTTGAAGGAGCGCCAATTACCGAGGTCGCTCTGCTCGGTGAAGATTATCTTGGTTTAAAGCCTTCGATGCATATCCGGCTTGATCACAAGGTGAAATGTGGTGATCTATTGTGGACAGATAAAAATAACGAGGGGATCAAGTATACTGCACCAGCCTCTGGCACAATTACCGCGATCAATAGAGGCGCTAAGCGAAAGCTGTTATCGGTTGTCATCAAAATAGAAGGTGACGAACACAAATCATTTGACCAATACGAGCAATCAAAACTTGCTGAGCTAACTCGCGAGCAAGTAGTGGAAAATCTGATAGAGTCTGGGCTATGGACTGCTTTACGAAGCAGACCAATGAGTAAGATCCCCGCTAAAGACGACCAACCTGCCGCTATTTTTGTCGCAGTAATGGATAGCAACCCTCTCGCAGCCGATCCGATAGTGATCATCAAAGAAAAACAAGAACTATTTAACCAAGGCTTGAGCGTACTTAAGCATTTGACCGACGGTGAATTGTTCGTTTGTTATGACGGAAAACAAGATTTCAATATCGGTCAAAATGATGTTGCAAATTACCAGGCTTTTTCTGGAATCCACCCCGCAGGAAATGTAGGTACGCATATCCACTTTCTGAAGCCCGTCAATGGTGAGCGCAGTGTTTGGCATATTGGTTATCAAGATGTAATTGCTGTCGGCGAATTATTTACCACAGGTCGTTTGAATTGTCAGCGAGTGATTTCATTAGCCGGACCACTGGCAAAAAAACCGCGACTGGTAAAAACAATTCAAGGCGCTGACATTTCTCAACTGCTAACCGATGAAATCACACCAAAAGATGAACGAATTATTTCTGGTTCGGTTTTTAACGGACATATCGCAGTTCATCACCGAAATTATTTAGGTCGTTATCACAATCAAGTTAGTGTGTTGGCAGAGGGAAGGGAAAAAGAGCTATTTGGCTGGTTGCATATCGGAACTGAAAAATTCTCCGTCACCCGCGCTTTTATTTCTCACATTAATAAAAATAAAAAATTCGATATGACCACTTCAACTCACGGCAGCGAGCGAGCAATTATGCCGATTGGCACCTATGAGCGAGTCATGCCATGGGATATTTTACCGACTCAACTGCTGCGTTCATTGGTTGTTGGCGATACCGATACGGCTCAGCAACTTGGTTGTCTGGAGTTTGACGAAGAGGACTTAGCTTTGTGCACCTTTTCTTGTCCGGGAAAATATGAATACGGTCCCATCCTACGCGATGTATTAACAACCATTGAGAAGGAAGGTTAATGAAAAGTTTACGCGAATATATTGATCACCTTGAACCACATTTTGAAAAAGGTGGTAAATATGAAAAGTGGTACGCTCTTTATGAGGCAACTACCACCATTTTATACACACCTGGTCATGTGACTCGCAGTGCATCTCATGTAAGAGACAGCATTGATTTAAAACGTATCATGATTTTTGTTTGGATCTGCACTTTTCCTGCGATGTTTTGGGGAATGTACAATGTTGGTTATCAAGCCGTTGATGCCATGACTGCTGGCGGTAATTTAGCTTCTGGTTTAGGTGGCGTCCGTGGCTGGGTAATGGATCTTTTTGGGGTGCAATATTCTAAAGATGTACTTAGCGCGATGTTTATTGGCTCGCTGTATTTTATCCCCATTTATGCCACGGCATTTATAGTCGGCGGTTTTTGGGAAGTTTTATTTGCGTCCATAAGAAAACACGAAATCAATGAAGGCTTTTTTGTTACTTCCATTTTATTCGCTCTCATTTTACCACCGGATATTCCTTTATGGCAGGTCGCACTTGGGATCAGTTTTGGAGTAGTAATCGCAAAAGAAGTGTTTGGCGGAACAGGTAAAAACTTTTTAAACCCAGCTCTCGCCGGTCGTGCGTTTTTATTTTTCGCCTATCCAACAGATATGTCAGGAGAAGTTTGGAACGTAGTCGATGGTTACTCTGGCGCAACCCCGCTAGCAGCTGGTGCTGCGGCTGCAGCAGGTGAAATAAAATATGCATTTGACGCACAATGGTGGAATGCTTTTTATGGTTTTATTCCTGGCTCAATTGGAGAAGTGTCGACTTTAATGATTTTAATCGGTGGACTTCTTCTCTGCTACTTACGTATTGCTTCTTTTAGAATTGTTTTTGGTGTATTGATCGGCATGATCGCTACTTCATATCTATTAAATTGGATCGGCAGTGATAGTAATGCCATGTTTGAAATGCCTTGGTATTGGCATTTAGTCACCGGCGGTTTTGCGTTTGGCATGATGTTTATGGCAACCGATCCGGTTTCGGCGTCATTGACCGATAAAGGTAAACTATATTACGGTTTTCTGATCGGATTGATGTGCGTTTTTATTCGGGTATTAAACCCTGCCTTTCCGGAAGGCATGATGTTAGCAATTTTATTTGCCAATTTGTTTGCGCCATTAATTGACCATTTCGTTGTTCAAGCTAATATAAAAAGGAGGGCTAAGCGTTATGTCAGCTAGTTCTGCTCCCGCCAAAAATAAAGAATCTTTTACCCGAACAATTATCGTCGCGGTAACGCTTTGCCTGGTTTGCTCGATTATTGTTTCTAGTGCGGCGGTTTTTTTAAAAGAAAAACAAATTAAGAACGCTTCACTGGATAAAAAACGTAATATCTTAATTGCAGCCAATTTATTAACCGCAGACACAGATGTCGAAAAAGCGTTTTCCAATATCGAACAAAAATTTGTTGAATTATCTTCTGGAAAAATGATTGAACTTGATGACCCAACTAGTTTCAATCAAAGGCAATCTGCCAAAAATTTACAAACCAGCGTTGCAATTGCTGGCGAAAATGATGCTGCGCGTATTGGGCGACGCTCTAAAATAGCCTCAGTTTATTTAGTTAAAAAGAATAACCGGCTAGAAACCATTATTTTACCTATTCATGGGAAAGGGCTTTTCTCTACTTTGTACGGATTTATTGCGTTAAAGGCTGACAAACAAACTATCGTCGGGCTTAAGTTTTATGAACAAGGTGAAACTCCCGGACTCGGCGGTGAAGTCGAAAACCCAAACTGGTTAGCGCTTTGGCCCGGAAAAAAGTTACTCAACAATAATGGACAACCAATCCTAAAACTTGTGAAAGGTTCAGCCAAAACGGAGTTTGAAGTTGACGCACTTTCCGGCGCGACCATGACAACTCGTGGAGTACAAAACATGATTGACTACTGGTTGAGCGAGCAAGGTTTCGGCGTGTTTCTTTCCAAGTTAGATCTCGCCCAATTTACTCTGGTTAGCTGTAGTAGCGCATCCTGTCTTGCTACTCGAGGAGATGCATAATCATGGCAATCGATAAACAAGAATTTAAAAATGTTATCCTTAAGCCAGTTTTTGATAACAATCCAATCGCATTACAAGTATTAGGCGTTTGTAGCGCACTTGCGGTCACCAGCAAATTGGAAACCGCTTTAGTGATGTGTTTGGCGCTAACGGCAGTTACCGCATGTTCAAATATGCTGATTAGTCTGATGCGCCACCAAATCCCTTCTAGTATTCGCATCATCGTACAAATGACAGTGATTGCATCGTTGGTTATCGTGGTAGATCAATTACTTAAAGCCTATGCATTTCAAACCGCAAAACAAATGTCGGTTTTTGTAGGGTTGATCATTACCAATTGTATCGTAATGGGACGCGCAGAAGCCTACGCAATGAAAAATGGTCCGGTAATGAGTTTTTTTGATGGCATCGGAAACGGTCTGGGTTACTCGGTTATTTTGATTAGCGTTGCGGTTATTCGCGAGCTCTTTGGCTCTGGCAGTATTTTAGGTTATGTTATTTTGAATCCTATTAAAGACGGTGGTTGGTATCAAACCAATGGATTATTATTATTACCACCCAGCGCGTTTTTTATTATTGGTTTATTGATCTGGGCGATCAGAACCTGGAAGCCTGAGCAAGTCGAGGAAACTAAATAATGGAACATTATATTAGTTTATTTATCCGCTCAGTATTCGTTGAGAATATGGCACTCGCATTCTTTCTGGGAATGTGTACCTTTCTTGCCGTTTCTAAAAAGGTTCAAACCGCTTTTGGTTTAGGTGTCGCGGTCGTGGTTGTACAAGCGATCACCGTCCCTGTTAATAACCTACTCTACACTTACCTTTTAAAAGATGGTGCGCTGGCGTGGGCAGGCATGCCAGAAACGGATCTTAGTTTTCTGGGGCTTATCGTTTACATCGGTGTTATCGCTGCGATTGTGCAAATTTTAGAAATGACTCTAGATAAATTTTTTCCTGCTTTGTATCAAGCGCTTGGAATATTTTTACCTCTCATCACCGTTAACTGCGCCATTTTAGGCGGGACATTATTTATGGTCGAAGGTGATTATAATTTAACCGAATCCGTCGTTTATGGAGTTGGCAGCGGTGTTGGTTGGGCATTTGCAATTGTTGCACTGGCAGGCATTCGGGAAAAAATGAAATACAGCGACGTACCTGAAGGACTTCGGGGGTTAGGTATTACTTTTATTACAGTTGGATTGATGGCATTAGCATTTATGTCATTTTCTGGCGTTCAACTTTAGGGTCTGTTGATCTTTAATATTTAGGACTCAAAAAATGTTAGAAACTATTGTTGTCGGCGTATCTATGTTTACTTTAGTTATTTTAACTTTAGTGCTCATTATATTGGCCGCTAAATCTGGGTTGGTCAGCAGCGGTGCTGTTAATATCGGCGTCAATGGCGATCAGGAAAAAGCCATCAAAACCAACGCTGGAGGTAAACTATTAGGCGCTCTCGCAGATGTTGGCGTTTTTGTACCTTCAGCCTGTGGTGGCGGTGGCACTTGCGGACAATGTAAGTGTAAAGTTAAATCTGGTGGTGGATCTTTACTGCCAACCGAAGAAGGCCATATCAATAAACGAGAAGCGCGCGAAGGTTATCGCCTTTCTTGTCAGGTCAATGTAAAACAGGATATGGAAATTGAATTGCCTGAAGAAGTATTCGGCGTTCAAAAGTGGCAATGCGAAGTTATCTCAAATGACAACCAGGCAACTTTTATTAAAGAATTAAAATTAAAACTACCAGAAGGTGAAAGCGTTCCTTTCCGAGCTGGTGGTTATATTCAGATTGAGTGCCCGCCACACAAATTAAGTTATAAAGAGTTTGAAGTAGATCCAGAATATCATCCTGACTGGGATCATTTTAAAATTTGGGATGTCGTTTCTGAAGTGAAAGAAAACGTCACTCGCGCTTATTCAATGGCAAACTATCCCGGCGAAAAAGGCATCATTATGTTAAATGTAAGAATCGCCTCGCCGCCGCCAAGAAATATGTCACTGCCAGCTGGCAAAATGTCATCTTATATATTTAACCTGAAACCTGGCGATAAAGTAACTATTTCAGGTCCTTACGGCGAATTTTTTGCGAAGGAAACCAAAAATGAAATGGTTTTCATCGGCGGCGGAGCGGGAATGGCTCCTATGCGTTCGCATATTTTTGATCAATTAAAACGTTTGAAAAGTGACCGAAAAATCTCATTTTGGTATGGTGCGAGAAGCAAGCGAGAAATGTTTTACACCGAAGAATATGATAAACTAGCCGCAGAAAATGAAAATTTTGAGTGGCATGTTGCTTTATCCGATCCTATGCCCGAAGATAATTGGGATGGCTACTCCGGTTTCATTCATAATGTTTTACACGATGAATACTTAAAATATCACGAAGCGCCAGAGGATTGTGAATATTATATGTGCGGTCCTCCGATGATGAATGCAGCCGTGATTAAAATGCTAGAAGACTTAGGTGTTGAAAGAGATAATATCTTCTTAGATGACTTTGGCGGATAATTAATTCCCCATCTGCCAGTAGTTTTTTTAACAAACAGGCAACAACTAGTCAATAAAATAATATAAGAGTTCAATATGAATTGTCGAGTATTACTTTTAGTGCTTTTATGCTTTTCATTAACCGCTTGCCAACAAGAAAATGATTATGTTCGCCTGAACGGCTTTACTATGGGTACCAGCTATCAGGTAACCTTACAAACAACCGAAGACCAGGCGAAGCAAATCCATCAATCTATAGAGAACCGACTTAGAAATATCAACCAGTTGATGTCGACCTATATTGAAGATTCCGAAATTTCGAGATTTAATCGTTCTAAGTCACTAGAATGTCAGTTAGTTTCAAATGATACTTACTTTGTCGTTAGAACAGCTCTTGAGATTAGTAAAGAAACTAAAGGAAAATTCGATGTTACCCTAGCACCGCTAATCTCGGAATGGGGATTTGATAGAAAACGCACCAACGATGTTGTTCCAACTGATAAGCGTATTGAGAAACTACTCAAACAGATTGGATATAAGAATATTCACATCCAGGATCAATGCATTCAAAAACTAAATCAAAACATTTCCATTAATTTATCTGCTATCGCAAAAGGATATGGTGTCGATGAAATCGCCGCTCTGTTAACAAATAGTGGCATTGGTAATTATTTGGTAGAGATTGGCGGCGAAACAGCATCGCGGGGAGTTAACCCGAAATCTTTACTTTGGCGGCTGGCGATAGAAGCTCCCATTAAACAACAACGGCAAATTCAGCAGGTATTTTCTCCTTTAGAGCTTGGTGTTGCTACTTCTGGAGACTACAGAAACTATTTTGAGAAAGACGGTATTCGATTTTCTCATACACTCGATCCAATAAACGGAAAGCCTATCACCCACCGATTAGTCTCGGCCACGGTGTTGCATAAACGAACAATGTTAGCAGATGCGTACGCAACCGCTTTTATGGTGATGGGTGCAGAAAAATCGTTAGCATTCGCGAAAAAAAATAATCTACCTATTTACTTGCTGGTAAAAAAAGGCGACGGATTTGAAGCCATTTATAGCGAAGCGTTTAAGAAGCACTTGTTATAATTTCGATACAAGATAACCGCATATCAAAACTAATTAGAGCAAACATAAAAATGAGTAGCTCGCCGCTAATTATTGTTAAGTTTTTTTTCCTTACCTGCTTTTTAATATTCCAAAATTGCAGCGCAAAAGTTACTCCCGATAATTCTGAATTACTTAGGCGCTGTGAGAGTTCACTCAAACGCGGTGATTATTCAAGAGCTCTCAAAGAATGCAAGCTGCAACTCTCGAAAGCAATCCAAATAGAGCCTAACTTTAACACTGTGTTTTTATATTTATATCTAGTTGATATTTATCATGCACAAGGGGATACAAAAAATGAAACCCTTTATTTGAATAAAACAATTAAGCACCCTCTATTTTCCAAAGATCCACGAATTGGCTACCTTTGGAATAGAAAAAAAGGTCAACAACATTATTTATTAAAGGACTTTCTCACTGCAAAGGGACATCTTTATCAAGCGCTGACGATAGCAATTAAGAACGAGAATAAACTGTGGATCAGTAAAAGCTACAACGATGTTGGTTTAATCGAATCTCAATTAAATAACTTCAAGAAGTCGCTCATTCATTACAAGAAAAGCCTTGAATTAAAATTGGAACAAGGCGATTTATATATAATCGGTACCACTCTTAATAATATAGGATTAGTTTACTCTAAAGTAGAGAACTACAAAGAGTCAGTTAATTACTATGAACAAGCACTTAAAACCTTTCTTGAGTACACCGAAAAAAAAGATTTTGACCGAAGAGTATTTAGCAATATTGCCCATCTTTATGAAGATCTTTCAGTAACCTACAGTAAAACGAATAACTCTCAAAAAGAAAGCTATTACCAAGCCTTAATGATCAGTTCCATTGACAACAAACATTCTGCTCGCCAGAGAGCGAGAACTTTAGTCAACATCGCTAAATTGCAAATAGCCGATGCGAAATATAAATCAGCACAATCACTTCTAGAAAAAGCACGCTTACTTCAAGAACAATTTAAATTTAATCTGAAAATTGAAATAGACTTTCATTTGGCACAACTATTTTTAAAAACACAAGAGTTCAATAAGGCAATAGCGCTGGCTAACAGAACATTACTCCTCGCGAAAGAGCAGAATAATTTGTCTTTACTCGCTGATCTATATCTACTACTCGCCGAAGCATACCAACATAGCGATCACAAAACGGCATATCACTATTTAGAACTTTTTGGTCACACTCGAGAAATCTATTTACAGCAAAAATTCGATTCAGAGCTAAAAATAATCCAGTTTCAAATTGAAAAACAGCAAATTAAACAAGAACTAATTTTGCAACAAGTTGAGAATGCCAAGAACCAGTCCAAAATTCAAAGATTAACCAACTGGTCTCTTTCTTTTGTAATTCTTTTACTACTAAGTATCGGATTTATAGTTTTTTATTCATTTAAAAAGAAAAAAGAAAAACAAACGCTTCTCACCGAAATAAATAACCATAAGCAGCAGCTATTAATTATTAACGACAAGCAAAAAATGTTAGAAAATTCACCAAATAATCAAGAACCTCCTGAACCCATCAAGCAAACATTAAGGCAAATATTAGTCAAGACAATGCTAGATGCAGTTAATGTTTGGGAAAGTCACAGCGGTACCAATAAAATAGAACTCGCTGAACAAAGTAAAATTTGGACTGTATCAATCGATGAAGGTACGCTAAGAACGCGCTCATTAGATAAATATCTGAGCATTGATAAGATCCCATCGAACCCCCGATGGCGAAATGTCGCAGGAACTTGTCACTTTATTCTTGCAGATCCCAAGCTCTCGACAGACAATCGAATTCTTTTAAAAAATAGACTCGAATCCTTAATGAGTTTAGTTAAACAAATTTCGACAACCACCAACGCCCATTAGTACCTGTTATCAATAACTAGGAAGATTTTCAATAAAATAGCCACAGTCAAAATTGATCCCCTCCGCTAACAAATAGCCGAGATGATGATCAGCACTCGCCGAATCACCATCAACGAAACTACTCGGTCCAATAAAGCGCGGGATCAATCCCTCCGGATAAAGGTCTGGAAAGGCTGCTCCCAGCTGGTAGCAAGCACTTACCGCAGCTCCTCGCGCCAAACTAAAATGGTCGAATTGCCCACAAGTTCTTGAACCTTGGTTTTCACAGCTGAGCTTAGGATCTCTAGGAACTGCTTTTAGCTTTCTTTCTCGCGTTGTGAAATAGTCTATCGGTTTATTTTGTGGATCGAGAGATAAAATTTGATCGGAGTTTAATTGTAAATTAATAACCGGTACAAATATATGGTTAGTGGTTACATTAAGTTGCTGGAAAGTTTCTGTTAAAAACTGATGTCCGTGTGCTGCAATTGAAATTAAATAAATGACAACAATACCCAATAATTTTTTCATATCAAGCTCCTCGATTTACTAAAAACTTAGTTAATACTTGTTTGGCTAGTATATTAATTAAAGAAGCCAATTTACTCCCCTAACACCATACATGTTAAGCCTTTTGCTGGTAAATACTGGTAAAAATAATAATATATTAAGTTAATTCATGAGCTTAGATAACAAAAAGTTTATTCCTGACAACTACCCTCATCAGGTTTTTTACCAAAGTATTCCTATAAATTAGGTGCCAAGTTTACTTATCAAAATCTATCATGAACTTGCTCAGGACTATCATTCATCACAATTTCGCGTGGTAGTCATAGCATGTAAAATCTATTCAAAAGTGATTAAAAAATAGGAGACATCACATGAAATCAACTTTAACGGCATTAGCCATGATTCTATCAACTAGTGTTTATACTACCAGCGTTTCAGCTGCGGTGACCACAGAAGGCTACTACTATACCACAGTGCAATATTTCAGTGGGCAGGCACACTTCAACCAGGTCGGCGCTTTTAGCAATATTGATGACTGCAATGTCGCTCGCCAAAATGACTATGGTGATGGAGGCGCAATTCCTTGGGACGGAGGGCCAGGATGTTTTTATCTGTCAGCCAATAATATTCCTGGCTACAATGAACTGCTCGAACACTGGAGCGGGCAAGTTGGCAATGGAGGTATTCCTGTAGTCAACGGAGAATTCCAGGAATTACTGCAAAATGTCACTATACTGGTTGAAAGCCATCAAATAGTTCGCTATCGACAATCAATGAATAAGCTTTCAGTTAGCCAACCTCGATAAATTCCATCTATGTTTGTATTAAAGGAGCGCGCCACATTTGGCGCGTTCCAGTGAACAAAGCGAATAATGTTACTTACCTGCTAAGTTTTTCTCCGCATGCCATTTCTTCTGATTTTTTATAGCCAGTCATTGCATCTGTTTGTGTATGTAGCCATATACGAACTGCATTTATATTATTTGGATCTAAATATTCATAATCTGTAGAATGAAACTCGGCATCATATTCTTTGGGTTGCTCTTCTAGTTTATGTCCTAATTCTACAAGTTTCTCTGCAATCTCTTTAAATGCTTTCGCTGTTGCTTTACTTAAAAGCGAAGCCATTTCGTCACCTAGTTCTCTTAAAAGATTGGTTTTATCATTCGAGTTTTCTTCAAGTTCTTTGAACGCTTTTACTGAAAATCGTTGGTCTATCATTTTTTGTATCCGATGGAATCGCGACTGCTCGTAAGCTATCCTATTTTGTTATATTTATTTGCTAGTCTAACAGAAAGAAAACTGACTACCATACATATACTCAACCATATGGTTAAGTAACCACCGTATATTACAACAATTGTAATTAATGCATTTGCAAATGCAAACAAACCTAAAAAACAGCCTGCTATAAATAAACAAATAAATTGATGCTTATTAAATACCTTGAAGCGACCTCTGCCCTGAAAAAAGTAAATAATCGACAAACTTAGCATTTGTATTAAAGCACAAATAGCAATAGGGCTAAGTAAACAACTAAACGAGCAGAGGCATTCAAATTTTGGATCACAAGGCATGCTAATAAGAACTGTTCGATAATATACGACAGCAAAAGACGCAAATAAAAAACCACTTAATTGAGCTAAAGCAACTTTAAATATTCCTTTCAAATTTCATTCCTCGATGAACAAAAAATCCAATCAAAAACTCCATGATACCCCAAATTTTCTCACTCTCATCGTAAATCCTCAACAAGCGGCTTAAAATTACAGGCGTCCTGTTATTTTCTATCCACCAAAGTAGTTAACAATTTCTTTGTCATCTGAAACCATATGATCCGTTATATGAAAAACATCAGATAACCACTCATGATTTAAAGCCTCTTTACGATCAAGAATTCGCCCCATGAATGTAACGTGACTCCATGGGCAATCCTCAACGTCGATTATACCAACTTGATAATTATCATCGTTTAGCCAAATTCTAAATGCAAAAGCCGTCCTACATTCAGAACCTTTATCATCATCTCCCCATTCACCGAGTCCGATTAGTCCATAAAGAATTTTATCATCGTGGCTTTCTGTGAATTTTGCGTAGTAAACAGCAAATGCATCATTATTTTGGTAAACGAATCTAGTCAGCCGAGTAGATTCCTTTCCGCAACATTCACAAACTTCTTTCTCAGGAACTTCGAATTCAATCTCAATCATAAAAATACGTATAATGCTTGCCTCAATTGAGGCGCTTTTTGTTTATGCCTGCAATTGCAGCCTCTGGTTTTAGCTCTTTTAATAAAGCAGATAAGTTGAATTGCGAAAGTACCAGTCCGGTTTTAAAAACACCATATGTAATCAATACAGACGTGATTTTGACCCTCGAATCGAAACAAAACGAGTGGTAACTATGATTCACTTAATTCTACGTGCCTTTATCCCGATAATTTATTCAGTTTACACCGATTTAGCGTCATTTCAATAGAAGGTATATCTTAACTTTTACTCATCAGAACTTGCAACCGCATATAAACATCCTAAAAATACCCCGTCTTAGTCATGCCTATGTTAAAATACTGGCATCCCAAAATCAGCCATTCAATCCGCAAGCAACCTTCCATCTATGGACATTTTTATCATCACTTTCCTCTTAATGTTAATCGTAGTCACGATAATGGCAATTGGTTATATTTTTCAGAAGAAAAAAATTAAAGGAAGTTGTGGCGGGATCTCTGAACTGGGTCTGGAAAAAGTCTGTGATTGCGATGAACCTTGCGATAAACGTAAAGAATTGATTCTAAAATTAGAAAAACAAAAAAGGGATGAGGAGCTGATTAACATTAAAACAATTGAATGATGCAGATACTTACTATTCCCCCATTCCCAATAAAACAACTCGGGAATGACACTAGTATGGACTTGAGATTACTCAAACTAGAGTCCCTTAATCTTCAGTTTTTTGCAAATACCTTACAAAAAAATAAATCACCGCTCCAATGCCTCCACTGTAAAAACAAAATTGGTGTAAGACTGATATATTGACATAACCTAGTAGCACATTTGAATCAAAGAAAGGATAAAACGGTTGAACATCGCTATGCATAATACTGTCTAATAACACATGGCTAAAAGTTCCGATAAAAGCGCTCACATAGACCACTATCCACGTTATTTTTATTGGACTGGGGCTTTTTGAAATACCTAAAACAATTAAACCAAATTCAGAAAGATATTTTCCCGTCACTGCAGAAAAAATCGCGAGCAAAGTAGCACCGACATAAGTGTGACTAAAACCATGTAAATGGCCCTCTCCGGTAATCAATACGATCAATGGTTGGATATCCATGACAATTTGCGCCCAGCCAAACACCATCAAACTAAAGCTCCCCTGAAGGATCCCTTTAATCAATATTCCGGGACCCATATGAATTGGCGTGAATGGCATTTTATCTTCGCTTAATCTAGTTAGGAACTATAAAGTTCTTACGCGCTTTATCAACTTTAGACTTTATCACACAAGCTTCAACATGATCATTAAACAATCCCATCGCCTGCATAAAAGCATACACCGTGGTTGGACCAAGAAATTTCCAGCCGCGTTTTTTTAGCTCTTTTGATAAGGCTATAGACTCATTGGAAGTTGATGCTGTTTGGGGTTTGATATTTTTATCAGCTTTTGGTTGATAGCGCCAAATAAAAGCGGCGAGTGAGCCTTCTTGTTTTACCATTTCTATTGCTCTTCTCGCATTGTTAATGGCGGCTTCGATCTTTCCACGATGCCGGACAATACCTTCATCTTTTAATAGACGATTAATGTCTCTCTCAACAAAGCGCGCTATTTTATTAAAATCAAAATGATGAAATACGCTACGGAAATTTTCACGCTTTGCGAGTATTGTTCGCCAACTTAAACCTGATTGAAAGCTTTCAAGCGTTAATTTTTCAAATAAGCGATAGTCATCATTCACCGGAAATCCCCATTCAGTATCATGATAATCTAAAAATTCAGGTGCTGAACCACACCAACGACAACGGGGTTTACCATCAGAGTTTTCTATTACAATTGCTTGCATATTATTAATCTTTTATTACTCTATTCCATCAAAAACTTGAGTCGCTCATCCGTTCTTGCAGGTGCGATTTCAATAATTTCTACGCTAACTATATTTTCAACGACAAATGGGTCTTCCTTCACTCTGATTTGGAGTTCATTTAAGGTGGTATTATGTGCAAAAATTCCGCCACCTAAGTTTGGCTGAAGACTTCCAACCAATAAGAAAACACCTTCATCAAAACCTTGTTTAATCCATGCATTATGCGCGTCCATGAATTGACCTGCATTGCTTTTATTGTCTGAAAATTTTAACTGTACAATAAACATCTAATTTCCTCCTGTATAGAATAACCACAATTACTTGCTACGTCGTCCACAATTCTCATAGGAAGCTAACCAATCATGCATTTGTTTGACTTCTTGTTTAATAAATTTTTCATCGTTAAATGCATTGGCTAGAGTAGCGACTCCTTGACTACGTGCTAATAATTGCATCGCTAAGATATCTGATTTCGATTTATATCCGAGTGTTATGAATTGTTGTTTTAACCAAATTCGAAACAAGGAAAATAATTTATTGGCTTCCTTTTTAGAACTGTGACCTAATTTGGCTAGCTCGGTAGAAAGCGTACCAACAGGACATCCATAACGTTTTATCTTGGCTTGATTAACAATCATGATGTCAATAAAACTACGAATTCGGTCAGCAGGCGTGTCTCCCTCAACCTCCCACTTATCTAACATCATTTGAGTTTTAGCTAAACGAAACTTAATAACAGCATCAAGAATTTCATCTTTGGTTTTAAAATGGTAATAAAAATTACCGCGAGAAATTTGCACAACTTCTGCAATATTCGCAAAAGAGGTATGCTCAAAACCTTGCTGATAAAATAATTTATCCGCAGCTTCAATAATTTGATTGTTGGTGGTGGTCACGACTTTTTCTATCCAAACAACTTGTTGTCATTATCAACCTAATAGGACGCTCGCCCTAATGCAGAAACCATTCTAGGGCACTTGACCTAATTGATCAACAATAAAAAACACTTGAAAGTAAAAAAATTCGCGGAGATTTACAAAATTTAATCTATCAATTAATAGAAAACAGCACTGTCACTTTGTTTGTTCGGCAGAAAATCTAATACATTCATCATCGATGCTTAACCAGTCAACTTGATCGTCAGTATAAATATGCAGTTTGGGCTTGACTAAATTAGGCTCGTCAAGAGAGGCGATGGTTAAGGTAATATTTTCAGGCTTACGAATATCCCTGAAGCTAATCGAACAACCGCAGTGTCTGCAAAACCCGCGATAAATATTCTGTGAGGATTGATATTCAAAAGGTTTCTGAGTTATCCATGTCAATTGATTTTTCTTAAGATCCATCCAATTAACAGTCACAGCTCCAACAGATTTTTGACACATATTGCAGTGACAGTACTCCGCAGAATAAGGTAATTCAGAAAGCGAATATCTAACGCCTTTACATAGACAGCCGCCATGAATTTTGGGTGTGTTGCTCATCATCTTTCTTAGGTTAATTAATTATGCTTGAACAGAGACTATCCTAGTTTATAGCGCGTCACAAGCTATCATGCAGTTGCTAAACATCCCCTCTCTCAGCCATAGAAACCACCTGATGCAAGGCCACAACCAAATGATCTAACAATCTCACATCAATCAAATCAAGCGCGGTTTTTAAAGCTCTAGTAATATGAATATCAGAGTGGCTTGGTTCTGCAACTCCTGAAGGATGATTGTGTGCAACAATAACCGCTGCTGCATTATGAGCGAGACATCTTTGCAAAACCACCCTCGGGTGAACCGATGAAGCATTCACTGTTCCGAAAAACAACTCTTCAAATGCGATCACTTGGTGTTGATTATCCAAAAACATAGCAGCAAAGACTTCATTGGGCTTTCCCATCAGCTTCGATTGAACATATTGCTTCACCTGCGCGGGATTTTGCATCACATCTTGCTGAGCAATTTGCTCACCAATATAGCGTTGACTCATCTCTAAACAGGCTTGCAATTGAACATATTTAGCTCTTCCAAGTCCTTTAATCTGACAAAACTCTGGTTCGCTCGCCGCAAATAAGCTTTTTAGGCTGCCGAAATGTTGAATTATTTCTTGAGATAGCTCGATCACATTCTTTCCTGTGATCCCCGTTCGTAAGAAAATGGCTAATAGTTCAGAATCTGACAGTGACTGAGCGCCTTTGTTGAGAAGTTTTTCACGCGGGCGCTCTTCCTGAGGCCAGTGGCAAAGCTGGGGCATAAAAGTCCTTTTGTTGATCATTTTTTGAGCAGCGAACACTGTAACCCGCATGGATTTAAAAATATGTAAGCCAATCGCCACAAAAAGAGTGAGAAATGAAGGATTATGTTTGTTATCATAAGGGTAAGTAAGCGATTAGTTCGGTTGAATAACCTGCATTTACTGACTTGCTGGTAAATAACCTGGCTTTTAGCTCAAAATCTACATTGGATAGTCGATCTTGTTACAAACAGCAAAACCATCCACACCAGTTAAAATATTATTAGGTGTAACCGGCGGTATTGCCGCTTATAAATCTGCCGATCTCATCCGTCGCCTAACAGAGCGTTGTTTCGATGTGCGCGTTGTGATGACCGAATCAGCTAAAAACTTTATAACGCCTATGACTTTGCAGGCAGTTTCGGGCAATCCAGTTCATCATGAAATATTTGACTGCCAAGCAGAAGCGGCGATGGGACATATTGAACTCGCTAAATGGGCAGATATCATTTTAATAGCACCCGCAACAGCGAATAGCCTGTCGAAAATTGCGCAAGGTATCGCAGATGACTTGTTAAACACACTAATTTTAGCCAGTAACGCAAAATTAGTGGTTGCTCCGGCAATGAATCAGCAAATGTGGGCAAACGAAGCTATACTTGCCAATATTGAATTACTGAAAAGTAGAGATATCTGCTTTATTGGACCTGAAAAAGGCGACCAGGCATGCGGTGACAATGGTTTAGGTCGTATGTCTGAGCCATTGCAGATAGCGGAAGAAATAGTTCGAATATCAAGTGAACTGCATGACCAAAAATTGACCGCTAAATCCTTGCAGAACTTACGCGGAAAGAACATCCTGATTACCGCAGGGCCAACGGTTGAAGCAATTGATCCAGTACGATTTATATCTAATCACAGTTCAGGAAAAATGGGATATGCGCTGGCTAAAGCCGCCGCGTTTTCTGGTGCAAATGTCACCTTGGTTTCAGGACCCGTTAGCTTACGACAACCAGAAAACGTTTTAGTCAAATCCATTACCAGTGCCTCTGAAATGTTGAACACTGTTACTGAATCGATAGCAGAATGTGATATATTTATTGGTTGTGCGGCGGTGGCTGATTATGCGCCATGCCAAGTGGCTGAACAAAAAATAAAAAAAAATGATGAGCAAATGCAAATTACGTTAAAACGCAATCCAGATATTTTAGCCTGGGTCGCCAAGCAAAACCCTAAGCCTTTTGTCGTTGGTTTTGCGGCAGAAAGTCAGAACTTGAAAGCCTTTGCACAAAAAAAATTGACCGATAAAAACCTTGATATGATCTGCGCCAATGATATTAGCGACTCATCTGTTGGTTTTAATAGCGATCATAATGAAATGCTGCTGATAGATAAAAGTGGTAATGAAACTAAACTACCTGTCGCAACAAAACCAAAAATTGCAAGTAATATTTTAATCACAATAAGTAAAAAACTATAAACTAATAATAATGACTGCACTGAGATTAATTTAATTAGAGTTCAATCTTAAACAAGATCTGAATCCACTAGACATAGTGAAGTAACTACCTAATCTCAGTTCACAAACTTTGTATGGAGATCATGAGTGAAAATCGAAGTCAAAAAAGAAGCTGCAATAAAAGTTCCCAAGTTAGAAGCTAAAACATTACTGTCCTACTCTCTACCCTATTTGGTTTTGTGTGTTTTGGTTATTATTTTCGTAGCGATTGTACAGTACTATTTAGTAGTCGCTCAGCCTGCACAAGATAGAAATTCTACTTTTGTTAATGTCACCATGACTTCATATATGGAGCTCGTGCTGGGAAGGTTAGACTCTATTGCTGAGTCAACTCGCACAGTTTTAAGCGATCCCAGTTTGATTGATGAGATTAAAAAAGCAAGCCCTGACAAAATGAAAAAGATAGAAAGTCGCCTAACAAATCGATTGTCCCTGGTTAATGGTGTTAGAATTCTAAAGTCTTCAATCCACGAAATCGATCCTAATTCCAATCCAACAATCACTAATGTAACCTTGCAACTCGTAAGAAGTTTGCAATCAAAAAAGCGCGTGATACATGAAGCAATAAATTCTGGCAAAAAAGATCAACACGTCGCGGTGCTTTTGAAAATAAACAATACCGATAAAGTTGCTTTAATTGGAGTCAGTTTCGATATTTTTAATAATGCTCTACCTCAAGAAAGATTAGTGCCGGGCTATTATGAGTTTTTACAAAGTTTTGCCAATCAAAACTTAACTATCACCAGTATTGGTAATAAACAGTTTAAAATTGGTGAACCGCTTGGCATAGCAAAGCTACCATCAACCCAGTGGAGAATTGCGTTTTGGCCAGCCGATCCAGCAAAATTTTCTTCAGAATTTGAGTTGACTCTATTTTTTGGTGGGCTGATTCTTGTTCTGTCGTTGGTCGCGATTGGCGGCTTTTTCGGACTTAGACATTTGCAAACCAAAGTCCGTAGCGATGCGTCAGGCTTTTTGCGCTGGTTGATCGATAGCTCTAAAACCAATACTCCGCTAGCAATGCTTGATTTTCAATTACAAATTTTTTCTGATATGTCGCAGACATTATCTCGCGAAGGATTTATGTTGGCGTCCACAAATAATCCCAGCGGAAAAAATATAACAGAACCCGCCACAACTACAAATCTAATCGACCAGTCGAATAAAAATCCCATCCGACCAGCGCTTGAGAATAAATCCTCCGCTTTAGAAATTACCAACAATAAAACTCAAAAACTGAGCGCCTTATCTTCATCAATTTTTAGAGCTTATGATATTCGCGGTATTGTTGGTCAGACTCTTAATGCAGAAATAGTTAAACAAATCGGTCGCGCAATTGGTAGTGAAGCGTTTGAGCGGGGCGAGCAACGTGTTGTTGTTGCACGAGACGGACGTTTATCTGGTCCTTCGTTGATTAAAGCGTTAAAAGAAGGATTGATCGAAAGTGGACGAGACGTGATTGATATTGGCGAAATGCCAACACCACTTTTATATTTCGCTACAAATTATTTAAACTCAAATAGTGGTGTGGTATTAACCGGTAGTCATAATCCCAAAGATTATAATGGTCTAAAAATTGTTATCGCAGGTCATACTTTATCAGGCGATGATATTTTAGCACTCAAAAAACGCATTGATACCGACAATATGGTTGAAGGTAAAGGCAGCGAAGAAAGCGCCTCTATTTTACAAGATTATATTGGGCAAATTACTGGAGACGTTGCTCTCGCTCAACCACTTAAAGTCGCCGTTGATTGTGGTAACGGAGTCGCAGGAAAAGTAGCGCCGCAATTATTACAAGCGCTCGGATGTGAGGTCATTGGATTGTATTGTAAAGTCGATGGCAATTTTCCGAACCATCATCCTGATCCCAGTAAACCAGAAAATTTACGCGAGCTAATTGATTTGGTTAAGACCGAAAAAGCCGATATTGGCTTAGCATTTGATGGTGATGGTGATCGACTTGGAGTAATTGATTCGGAAGGAAATGTCATCTGGCCAGATCGCCAAATGATGCTTTATTCTATGGATGTACTTTCTAGAAACCCTGGCGCAGATATTATTTATGATGTGAAATGCAGTAAGCATCTGGCAAAAGTTATTTCGTCAAATGGTGGACATCCCATTATGTGGAAAACAGGGCATTCGCTCGTAAAAGCTAAAATGCGCGAAACCGGTGCGTTACTCGCAGGCGAATGTAGTGGTCATATTTTCTTTAAAGAACGTTGGTATGGTTTCGACGATGCTCTATACACTGCGGCTAGACTATTAGAAATTTTATCTGCAGATACACGCAAATCCGTCGATATTTTTGCTTCACTACCTGATAGTATCGCAACACCCGAAATCAATGTCGCTATAGCTGACGATAGAAAGCATGATTTTGTAAACAAACTCACTAAGCAGGGAATATTTGGCAACGGCGAAGTGATCGATATTGATGGTATTCGAGTTGAATTTCCAGATGGTTGGGGATTAGTACGAGCCTCCAATACAACACCTAATTTAGTTATTCGTTTTGAAGGTGAAAACGAGCAAATTATCGAAAAAATGAAACAGTTATTTAAGCAACAAATGCTAATGATTGATAGCAGTCTAAATCTCGATTTTTAGATATACTTATCAAGTTGCGCTCTGTGTCATAAGAAGTTTCAAAGCCTAAATATAAAAACTAGAACAAAAGTTGTAGTGGTTAATGGGGATATTCATGACCGAAAAAAAGAAAAACAGAAAACAAGATATTCTGCAAAATCTTGCGTTAATGCTAGAAGGCGATCTTTCCCAAAGGATCACCACAGCTCGATTAGCAAAACAAGTAGGCGTGTCCGAAGCAGCACTTTATAGACACTTTCCAAGTAAAGCACGTATGTATGAGTCGCTACTAGACTTCACAGAAGAAAGCTTGTTTAGCCGAATCAATGCGATTGCCTCAGGCGATCAGGCAGTATTTGAAAAGTATAATCTGGTTTGCCAGCTTATACTTGGATTTAGCCAAAAAAATCCCGGCATCAGCCGAATTTTAACTGGAGAAGTCTTACTCGGTGAAACCCAACGATTGAAAGAGCGGATCTCTCAATTTTTTGATCGTATTGAGCTTCAATTAAAACAAATTCACCGAGAAGATGCGATCAAACAATCAAACTCCACCATTGACTCTTCTGCCATCGCTAAATTAGTCGCGTCGATCATCGAAGGACGAATCCAGCAATTTGTACGTTCAAATTTTAATATCTTGCCATCAGATATGTGGGAGATACAATGGCGTTTAGTTTTAGATGGAGTTCGTTAGCAGGTAGCTAGCAAAATATAAAATATACTCGCCTAAGATTTTAAGCGGCGCTTTAAATATTCCAAATAGTTTTTTCGAATATCTTTTAGCCTTTCTGTTTTACAAAAAGCAACACCAGCCTCCTCAGTTGAACATGACACCTCTAAAACAATCTGCATTTTGTTTTCTGATACTGGAATTTTAGAAAATGAAATGGCGATATCAGTATCGCTTTCAGGTCGGCTAGTTAAAATCAGTGTGTTAGTAATGATTTCTATTTTTCCTGTTGCGTTGTCTCGCGCATAAATTTGTGCTAGCTGCCAAGCTCTGTCGCAAACTTGTTTGTCTGGACAGTTAAAAATAACCGATTCTAGATCTTCATTCTTGCGTGCATCTTTTCGCAACGCCATTCGCACACTTTCTAATTCTTTAAAACGGATAATATCCCTTTCAAAACTTTTTTCAACTCGGATTTTTTCTTTTTCAAGAAGCTCGGTATTCAATTGAGTATTGGTAATCTGATCTTGTGAAGCTTGAATGTCGTTTAATACCGTTTTAGCCACCTTTTGACCTAATCGCTCATAAGTTGCGGCTTGTTGCTGCTGATCTTCGAGCTGCAATTCCAATAAATCTTTTTTACTGTGCTGGATTCTAATTCGTTTTTCTAATGCAAGTAATTGCGAATCTCGATTGCGAATAATATCACCAATAGAGGTGAATTGGCGAAGCAGGTCAGCATCTCGGTGTCGTTGCTGCTCCTCTTCAATTAAGCGGTTTTTTTCTTCAATAATTTTGAGACGATCTTGCTCTAACTCAGCCAATGTTTTAGAGGGCGCAATTCGCTTGATGACTTTTCCTTGTTCACTGATAACATCGTAACCAACTTTCTCCATTTCTTTGGTCACTTTATCTTTAATAACCACAGAGCCTTCCGAATTCTTATAGCGATAAAAATTCTTTGCATGAAGGGTAAAATTAACGCTCAATAAAGCGAGACTTACTGTGAACCATAACATTTTCATAGTTTTAATATCATTCTCTCGTTCTTGATCTAATACTCTACTGGTTTAATACGCCATATTGACCTTGATAATCATTTATAGCTTCCAAATATTGCTGTAAATCAGGCTGACTCTTAATATAATTATGCAGATCGTCAAGATCAATAATAGCATACACAGGCAAATTATATTGTTTAACAACTTCCTGGATGGCTGATAGTTCGCCAGCGCCTTTTTCTTGCCGGTCGAGAGCCACCAATACACCAGATGGTTTTGCACCCGCAGCATGGATTACTTCTATTGACTCACGAATGGCGGTTCCCGCAGTGATCACGTCATCAACAATCAATACATTGCCGGATAAGGGTGCACCTACCAATTGTCCACCTTCACCGTGATCTTTAACTTCCTTTCGGTTATAGCAGAATGGAACGCTGCGGTCATGCCTGCGAGCTAGCGAAATAGCCGTAGTGCAACCAAGGGGAATCCCCTTATAGGCAGGTCCATACAGCATATCAAATTCCGCGCCAGCACTAACCAGAGTATTAGCATAACAATCGCCTAAAACAGCCAGATCTTCACCCTGATTAAAGAACCCGGCATTAAAAAAATAAGGGCTGATCCGCCCGGATTTTAAGGTAAATTCACCAAACTTAAGTGCTTGTCTATTAATAGCAAGCTCTATAAAGGTATTTTTTACTTGGGATGTTGTCTGTTCGCTGATAGACATGATATTAAACCGGCTCGTTAACTAGCATCATCTTATTTTACAATGATTCCATGGCTGTATACACAATAGCTTTAGATTCCATTTAATTGAGAGAGCACTATTTTAATCTAAAAAGGCTTTGCAAAAGCCAAAGTCGACTGTATTGTACATCAATTGACAAAACTCAAAGACGAGCAGTTCACAATGAAGACACTCGATATGAAGACATTAGACAAGGTTGATAGCGATATTCTTTCCGCTTTATATAAAAATGCAGATGTAACCAACAAGGATCTGGCAGATCAGATCAATATTGCCACTTCGACCTGCCAGGAAAGAGTCAAACGGCTAAAAAAACAAGGGATCATCAAAGGTTATCAATGTGAATTAAATTTAACCGAATTTTCTGGTCATATAGAAGCCATGGCGGCAGTAAAAATGGTAAAACATACCGAAAATTTTGCCGATAAGCTACGCGATGACCTGCTTGATCTACCCGAAGTGATCCAAATATTCCATATGGGGGGGGAAAATGACTTTAATGTTCATTTGGTAGTTTACGATACCGCTCATCTAAGAAGTCTTATTTTTAGAGAATTTACGTCTCGAAGCGAGATCCAGAATGTTGAAACGTCACTGATTTTTGAACATAGACGAAGTAAAGTATTGCCCAAAATTGATTTGGACTAGCTTCTTAATAAGGTAGAAATGCTAATGCCTTAGAGAATACCAAATTCGCCCCATTTTTTCATGTAACGCCAGCTGGCTTTCATGTAATGCATTAGCACTCGGAAAATACGCAGACCATGACGAGCGACTACGATTGAATATCGTTGGGGCTGGGATCACTTTTAAATCGGTTTTTTCAAACTCCAGTTTCGCCCTTTGCATGTGACTGGCATGAGTGACCAGTAAGATTTCTTTGATTCCACTTGTTTGTAAAATTTTTGCTGAAAATTGAGCATTTTCTGCGGTATTTTTACTCACAAATTCAATCCATTTTGGCGCGATATTAAAAGACGATAACATGGTTTTATTCATTAACACCGCTTCCGCAGTTGCCTCATCAGATACACTACCCCCAGAAAGTAAAATCGGTAAGTTCGTTTTTCGATGCAGCCAGGCGGTGTATTGGAGCCGTTGTAAGGTTTTTGAACTGACGGTATCAATATCACCGTATTCCGGCGCAAGACTCATTCGTCCCCCAGATAAGACCACAATAGCAAGATCTTCTCGTTGTTGATCGGCATAAGACTTTACCTGGCTTTGAGATAAGACAGGCTCTGTTTGCAAACTTTGATTAAGGGAGTTAGAGACGATTGGTAGAGAAAAAAAGTACAAACTCAGAAAAGAGAGCGAGAATAAACCAACGGCTATTTTTTTTGATTTTTTTAACAGAAAATAACCAGCTAATGCTAAGATTAAATTTATCCCCGGCGGGAATAAAATAATGTCTACAATTTTACTCAGGCTGGTTTCAATTTCCATGCTTGCAAAATATCACTTAATTTTTTAATGAACCAACGCTGCTCACTTGATTCGTTTTACTTTGGCGCTGGCATTTAAACCTTCTACCTTAGCATTGAAAGAACCAAACATACCACGGGAGATAGTAACCATGGGATTAGTCATTTTTCGATAGCCCGATTTGTTACTGGTAACTTTCCAGGTTTGTCCGTTTTCCAGTTTCAGTTTCATACCTTTTTTCCAACCGGAAAACTCACCGAGCATTTTCGACTGAATAGATTCAATATCTTCTGCTGTTGATTTTCCAAAAGTATCTTCTGCCGATTTCTGTTGTGGTGGAACCTTTTGTGGTGGCGTGGCATTTGCCTGTGGCTTGCTCGTCATTACGGGTTGTTCAACAGTTGTTGCTGGCGCATTATTAGGGGTTGTCACCTGAGCTTGCTTTGATTGGATAGGGCGACTCTTGTAATATTTAACCACCGTGTCATAACAATCTAATCGCTCGTCACTATTTGTTTTTTCTAAACAGGCTAAAACGTCCGAGCGGAGATCCGCAAGGATAGTGGTGCTAAAAGTTAATCCTGTTAAAATTAAAACAAATCCAAAGCTACGTGAAAACATTTTAAAAACTCTCCATAAATTTATTCTTTTTCTGGGTCTTTCTGTTTGCTGCCCATCACCGCAAAAATTAACCCTAGTTCAAACAAAACCCACATTGGAATTGCTAACAAAATCTGTGATATAACATCTGGAGGGGTAAGCAACATCCCCACCACAAAAACTCCAACTATCACGTAGGGTCTTTTCTTTTTTAAACTTTCAACAGAGGTCAATCCCGACCAAACCATTAAAATAGTCGCGACTGGAATTTCAAAGGCGACCCCAAAGGCAAAAAACATTTTAAGGACTATATTCAGGTAACTACTGATATCCGGTAATACTTGTATTCCCTGTGGACCCGCTGCGGTTAAAAAAGCCCAGGCCATCGGGAAAACCACAAAATACGCAAAGGCCAATCCACAATAAAATAAAGCAATACTGGAAAAAAGCAGTGGATAAGCAAAACGCTTTTCATGACGATATAATCCCGGCGAAACAAATCCCCAAGCTTGATGAAGAATGTAAGGCATGGCGATGAAAACGGAAAGTACGGCAGTCATTTTAAATGGTGTAAGAAAAGGCGAAATAATATCGGTGGCAATCATGTTGGAACTTTCAGGCAAATGCGCCAATAATGGTGCTGAAAGCATTAAATAAATGTCATTCGCCCAATAAATTATCGAAACGAAAACCACGATGACCGACAACACCATGCGTAACAATCGATCGCGCAACTCCAATAAGTGCGAAATCAGCGGCATATCTTTTTCGTCAGATGGATTTTCTACCGAAGCATTATCACTAGAAATATCTTCGCCATTGGTTGATGGTTGATGATCAGATTGACTCATTGTCTTTCTTATTTTCCGGTGACTCATTAGCCGACTGTTTATCGGCAATTTTTTCAAGGTCGTTTTGTTTAGTCTCTTCTAATTCTTGAGTTAAAGAATTTGCTTCTGCATGAATGGTATTCACCGCTTGATCAAACTCTTCTTTGATTGAGCCTAACCCTGAATCCACATTCATTTCCGATTCTAACTTGGCTTTTTCTTCGGCGAGTTGTTGTTGTAATTCTTTTACTTTAAGCTCACGATCAATTTCTGTTTTGATCGAATCAAATCCTTGTTTCGCTTTACCAATCCATAGACCAACTGTGCGAGCCGCTTTAGGCAATCGTTCAGGACCGAGTACAATAAGCGCAATAATGCCAATCAGCAACAGCTCTAAGAATCCCATATCAAACATTTTGAATGGTTTCCTACTTTTCTACTTTTTCTTCTTCTTTGGCGGTAGTTTCTTTGACTACTTCACCTTCTATGACTTTGGATTCTTGACTATCTTCTGATTCTTCTTTTTTTTTGTCACCGTCTTTCACCGCTTTTTTAAATCCTTTTAACGCGCCACCTAAGTCACTTCCTATGTTTTTTAATCGTTTGGTTCCAAACAATAAAATAACAATCACTAAAATAATAATTAAACTCGGCATACTGATCATATCAATTTCTCTCTTTTACACTGTCTCTCAATAACTCAAAATTTATTGCTTGAGTTAAAGAATCTAAATCTGTGGATTACTTTAACTATTTGCTTCTTTAAACAAACGGCAACGCACTACCACCCAATAAATGAATATGCAGATGAAACACTTCCTGCCCGCCGCCTTTGCCAGTATTGATTATAGTCCTAAAACCACTGTCAAGCCCTTGCTCCTTAGCTAGTTTAGGTAACAATAACATCATTTTACCCATTAAATCCTGATCTTCTGGTAACAAATCGTTTAATCCAACAATATGCTTTCTTGGGATCACCAACAAATGCACTTTGGCTTTTGGAGCGATATCCTTAAAAACGATCACATCCTCATCTTCATAAACCTTATCGGATGGGATTTCTCCCTTTTCTATCTTACAAAATAAGCAATCATCCATTGAAATTCCCCTCTTAATCTCAGCATCCAAGCCCTTCAGAAAATTAGTTGATGAAAGATACCACAAAACTAGTGAATGACAAGCCGACTAATAGACCTTTTACCCACTCAATTGCAAGCCAGTCGGGGCTTGAAGTGAGACTCGCCAACATAAATGCAAGGCCTAAAATAGCCCAACGGATTCGCTTGCTTGCTCTAAACTGTGACTCTTTAAGTGAGTCAATTGACTCAATCAAACTGCCTTGCTGGTCGGATTGCTGGTTACTAGCCCTTAAAAACGCGCTAATCTTCTCTGGCATTTCCGGTAATTCCTCTAACCATTTAGGCGCTTTTTGCTTAATTTTGTTAAATGCGGCTTTTGGTCCATAGGTATCGGCAAGCCATTTCTTCAAAAACGGCTGAGCTGTCTCCCATAAATCGAGTTTTGGGTAAAGTTGCCGCCCTAAACCCTCAATATAGAGTAATGTCTTTTGCAACAAGACTAATTGCGGTTGAACCTCCATCTCAAAACGCCTCGCCGTTTGAAATAGCTGAATTAAAAAGCTGCCAAAGGAAATTTCATCGAGCGCTTTCCCAAAAATTGGCTCACAGGCGGTACGAATTGCTGACTCGAACTCTTCAATAGACACTTTGCTAGAAACCCATCCAGACTGCACATGCAGCTCAGCGATTTGTCGATAATCTCGGTTAAAAAACGCTACAAAATTTTGCGCTAGATAGCGTTTATCTGATTCATTTAAAGTTCCCATAATGCCGCAATCAATGGCTATGTAGCTAGGTTTTTCAGGATCATCACAATTAACAAAAATATTCCCCGGGTGCATATCTGCATGAAAATAACTGTCTCGAAATACCTGAGTAAAAAAGATTTCAACACCGCGATGAGCGAGTTTTTTCATATTGACATTATTATCTATCAACCCTTTAACATTGCCTATAGGCGTGCCGTGGATCTTTTCTTGAACCATCACTCGCTTCTGACACAGCTCCCAGTAGACATTTGGTACATAAAGCAATTGAGAAGCATCAAAATTACGTTTTAATTGGGCAGTGTTCGCAGCCTCTATTCTTAAATCAAGCTCGTTAAACAGGCTTGCTTGGTAATCTGTGACGATTTGTTTGGGATGGATTCGCTTACCGATTTCAGACGAATTTTCGAACCATTCCGCTAGCACATGCAGCAATTTTAAATCAGCAATAATTTTGCGCTTGATCCCAGGGCGAATGATCTTCACCACGACTTCGTCACCGTTTAGTAGGTTTGCGCTATGCACTTGGGCAACAGAGGCTGATGCTAACGGCTCTCGGTCAAATGATTCAAATATTTGACCGAGGGGTTGACCTAGCTGCTCTTCGACGGTTTTTTTCGCCAGACCATTGGCAAATGGGGTCACTTTATCTTGCAGTTTTGCCAAAGACTCAGCTAGGTCATCGTCTAATAGATCTCGACGAGTCGACAACATTTGACCTAATTTTACAAAAATCGGCCCCAGCTCTGTGAGCGCCAGGTTAAGCCTTTCGCCACGATCTAGCTGGCGCTTTTTATTATTAGACAGCGCAAAAATCTTAAACAAAAAACCGTATTTTGATAACGGCGTGGGGGCTAAGAACTCATCTAGCCCGTACTTGACCATCACTCGATTGATCACAAAAGCTCGTCTTAGAATAAAAAGGCGTTTCATACTGAGTTTTCTGACTTAACTGGATCGTATTTTTGTTGAAGTAGGGTGATTTTTGCATTAAGACGATCAGTTTGACTACGTAATTGATCCACTTGTTGAAAAAAATGCTGCTGCTCTAATTCACTTGGCGTAACCCTGATTTCTTCTTGCAAATATTCGCTAATATCTTTATTGACGCTTCCTGCAGTTCTAAAAAGCCATCCCGATAGTTTTCCTATACCCGTGGCGAGTGAATGACCGATAGGATCACCTAGTAATTGGGCGACAGGTTCATGCCAATCAATATTGAGCGACTGTGCAAAGGTTTGAAACTGCTTCGCAGTGGCAATATCACCTGAAAAATTTAGCTCCCCTTTAAAAATGGAATCAGATGAATGTTCTGCCGCTGCCGCTGCGATAAACGCCGATAATCGACCACTAATTGACGCGTTTACCTCACCATCGTATTGATGTTCGACAAATAAATCTCCCTGCTTAAAACTAAAATAATAAGCTAGATTAAGATCTTCTACTAAGATGTGGATTTGCTTACTTTCAAATTCAGGTAATTTATTTTTGGCTTCAATGTCTAAGCTCAACAGACGTCTCGCTATAGATTGAATGGCTGACGCTGAAATGCCATTAATAGGGTTGGAATGAGACATTTTAGTATTTAGACCTAATCTAATATTTAAAACCGCGATGCAAAGCCACGATACCGCCAGTTAGGTTGTGATATTCGCAATCTTCAAACTCTGCTTGTTCAAACATTCCTTTTAAAGTTTCTTGATCGGGGTGCATACGAATTGATTCGGCAAGATATCGATAGCTATCTTCATCGCCAGTGATCCATTGACCAATTTTAGGCAACAGGTTGAAGGAGTATGCATCGTAAACCTTATTAAACAGCTCACTGGTTGGTTTTGAGAACTCAAGCACTAATAACCTTCCGCCGGGTTTTAGCACTCGATACATTGAGGCAAGCGCTTTTTGCTTATCGGTGACATTACGAAGCCCAAAAGCAATGGTAATACAGTCAAAATGGTTATCTTTAAATGGCAATTCTTCAGCATTTACTTGGGCAAAGCTAATGTTATTTATCAGACCTTTATCAATCATTCGATCTCGCCCTACTTTGAGCATCGAATCATTAATATCAGCTAAAACCACTTCGCCCTCATCCCCTACAATTGGCGAGAAAAGCGCCGCTAGATCGCCTGTACCGCCCGCTAAATCCAGCACCTGACTACCTTTTCTTACCCCACTTTTCTCAATCGTATAACGTTTCCACAATCGATGAACACCTGCGGACATTAAGTCATTCATTAAATCGTATTTGACAGCGACCGAGTCAAAAACACCAGCGACTAATTTCTGTTTCTTTTCAACGGGTACGTCGGTAAATCCAAAATGCGTGGTTGAGTGCTCGGAATTAGAATTTTGCGTTATGCTTGCTTGCTCTGACATGACCGATCTTTCATCAATATGGCTATTTTGTGCAGTATAACAAGAGTGCGTGGTAGAATCAGTTAAATTTCAACTGGATCAACGCTCAATCAATGCTCCCGAAATCGCAAACTCTATTGCAAAAGCTACAAACCCAAAGCGATAAACCGCTCATTATGGGAATTCTCAACATTACCCCTGATTCTTTCTCAGACGGCAGCGAATATAACAGCGTAGAACAAGCGTTCGGCAGAGCGCAAATGATGAAAAAGGCTGGGGTAGATATATTAGATATCGGAGGAGAATCCACCCGCCCGAATGCGGCAGAAGTCAGTATTGATGAAGAGCTAGAACGTGTTATTCCGATCATTAAACGAGTAAAACCTCTTGGAGTGCCAATATCAATTGATACCAGCAAAGCCCAAGTCATGTACGCGGCTGTCGAGGCTGGCGCGGAAATGATCAACGATGTTAGAGCCTTACGCGAAGATGAAGCCTTAGAAACCGTCGCTAAGCTAGGTGTGCCTGTCTGCTTAATGCATATGCAAGGACAGCCGAGGAGCATGCAAAAATCCCCAAAATATGACAATGTTGTCAAAGACGTTATCGATTTTTTGCATCAACGGGTCAAAGCATGTGAAAATACAGGTATTGATCGATCGCTTATCTGCCTCGATCCTGGGTTTGGTTTCGGTAAAAACCAAGAGCATAATTTAACCTTGTTAGATGACTTAGATCGGCTCGTCGAACTTGGTTTTCCGGTATTGGCGGGGCTATCAAGAAAATCAATGCTAGGGCTTATTACTGATAAACCCGTTGACAAAAGGCTTCCAGCGAGTCTTGCCGTGGCACTCATTGCCATGCAAAAAGGCGCTAAAATCATTAGAGTTCACGATGTTGATGAAACGAATGATGTTCGAAGAGTGTACATGGCGATGAAAAAGGTTGTCTAAACAGATTAAACAAAAAGTTCTAAAAAGATAGTAGAGATTTAAATGTCAAAGAAATATTTCGGTACAGATGGAATTAGAGGAAAAGTTGGTGAAGCGCCAATCACGCCTGAATTTATTATGAAACTTGGTTGGGCTGCAGGCAAAGTACTCGGCAAAAAAGCAGATGACCGCATCGTTATTGGTAAAGACACCAGAATATCCGGCTACATGTTTGAATCGGCACTTGAAGCAGGTATCGCCGCCGCAGGGATCAATGTTCAACTATTAGGACCTATGCCTACTCCAGGAATTGCTTATTTAACCCGCACATTTAGAGCAGCCGCAGGAATTGTTATTTCCGCTTCCCACAATCCTCATTACGACAACGGAATTAAATTCTTTTCACCTCAAGGTACAAAACTGGATGACGAAATTGAGCATGAAATAGAAAGCTACCTTGATAAAGAGATGACCACGGTGACGTCTGAAGCTCTAGGGAAAGCTAAGCGAGTGACCACCGCCGCAGGACGCTATATTGAGTTTTGCAAAGCCAGTATTCCGCCTTCTATATCATTAGATGGGCTAAAAATTATAGTAGACTGCGCTAATGGCGCTGCCTATTCAATAGCGCCTAAAGTATTTAGAGAGCTTGGCGCGAATGTTGAACCCATTTTTAACCACCCGGACGGATTTAATATTAACCAGAATTGCGGTGCGACTGACGTTGATGCGCTCGTAAAATTAGTTAAGGGTAATCAGGCTGATATTGGAATCGCCTTAGATGGTGACGCTGATCGTTTGATTATGGTGGATGCCAATGGCGAAGTCGTTGATGGCGACGAATTACTCTATATTATCAGTAAAGGCGCTCATGACAAGGGTCTGCTTCAAGGTGGTGTTGTAGGAACATTAATGTCTAATCTAGGCTTAGAAAAAGCTCTACAAAAGGATGATATTGATTTTATACGAGCCAATGTCGGCGATCGCTATGTAATGGAACTACTAAAAAAACACCAGTGGAACTTTGGTGGTGAATCTTCCGGTCATTTAATTTGCTTAGATAAAAACTCTACTGGCGATGCGATCATTTCCGCGTTGCAAATTCTAACGGTTATGATTGAACAAAACAAACCCCTTTCAGAGCTCAAAAAAGGGATGACTAAATATCCACAGACAATGATTAATGTAAGCGTTTCAAAACGCCAAGATCCGATGCAAAACCAAGTCGTCGCCGATGCTGTGAAACAGACAGAAATTGAGCTGGCTGATACAGGTCGAGTGTTACTAAGAGCCTCAGGCACAGAGCCGCTAATAAGAGTTATGATCGAAGGTGAGGACGAGACTAAAGTCAAGCAATTGACTCAGCAGCTCGCAGATGTGGTAAAAGCAAACTTATAAAAACAGGCTAAGAAACGTTTATAATGCTGTTATCATATAAATAGGATGGTAAATCAATCCCATATCAAGAATAGCCAATACAATAATAAAAAGGAGCAAAACAGATGTTAGACTCGCTGGTAGTAAAAGATTACATGGTTTCAGCAATGATCACGCTCAGTCCAGATGTTGATATTGTAGAAGCCGCGCAAACTTTACAAGAATATCGTTTATCAGGCGCGCCAGTGGTCGATGATCATAGCCGCTTGATTGGATATCTTTCTGAAAAAGATTGTTTACACACTGTTTTGAGCGCCGTCTATAACCAAGATTACGGCGATTTGGTTTCGGATCGAATGAGTAAAAACTTACGAACGGTACATCCATCTGACAATATTACCGATGTTGCCGAGCGATTTTTAAAAGATGGAATTCGAATGTATCCTGTACTGGACAAAGATGTTCTTGTGGGAATGATCTCTCGACAAAGTGTTCTCAAAGCCTTTTGCCAAATCAGCAAAACTCACCCTCACAAATAAATCAAATATCCAGATTATAACCATCAAGCATTTAAATAAGGATTGCTTTTAATGCCACAAGTAGAAAAAATAAAGAGTTACTTTCTCCAGCTTCAAGATAATATTTGCAGCGAGCTAGAAGCGACGGATGGTAGGGCTAAGTTTATCACCGATGAGTGGCAAAGAGAGCAAGGTGGTGGCGGTCGAACCCGGGTAATCGGTAATGGTGCGGTTATTGAAAAAGGTGGGGTTAATTTTTCACATGTATTTGGTGATTCGATGCCCGCTTCTGCAACCGCACATCGACCTGAACTTGCAGGTAGAAACTTTCAAGCAATGGGAGTTTCGTTAGTTATTCATCCGAATAACCCCTTTGCTCCAACTTCTCACATGAATGTGCGATTTTTTATTGCAGAAAAGGAAGATGCTGATCCAGTATGGTGGTTTGGCGGCGGTTTTGATTTAACCCCTTTTTATGGTTTTGAAGAAGATTGCATTCACTGGCATCAAGTTTCAAAACAGGCTTGCGAACCTCTCGGTGAACAAGCCTATGCAAAATATAAAAAATGGTGTGACGAATATTTTTACATTAAACACCGTAACGAAGCGCGCGGTATCGGCGGTTTATTTTTTGATGATTTAAACCAACCTGATTTTGAAACTACGTTTGAATTTACTCAAAGTGTTGGCGATCATTACACCAAAGGGATCGTACCCATATTGGAAAAGCGCAAAGATACACCTTACACTGTAGAACAAAAAGCCTTTCAAAAAATTCGTCGAGGTCGCTATGTCGAATTTAATTTAGTTTATGATCGTGGCACCTTATTTGGTTTGCAAACCGGCGGGCGAACCGAATCCATATTAATGTCGCTGCCAGCAGATGTGGGTTGGGAATATAATCATCAAGTTGAAAAAGATAGTAAAGAAGCAAAACTAACAGAATATTATCTGAAACCAAAAGACTGGATTTAATCCTAAGAAATAAATTGGTTCAATACTGGAACTTAATATGTCAGATTTCACCCTTAATAATACTTATCCAGCCACTCGGCCACGGCGCATGCGAGCCAATGATTTCTCTCGCAGATTAATGGCTGAAAATAAAGTGAGTGCTGATGATTTAATTTATCCAGTATTTGTTTTAGAGGGAGACAATCGAATCGAAGACATTGAGTCGATGCCCGGAATTCAGCGTAAAAGTTTGGACAACTTATTGGTCGAATTAGAAGAAGTGTATCAATTAGGTATTCCAGCGATTGCGATCTTTCCGGTGGTGGATGAAAAGAAAAAATCGCTACTTGCAGAAGAAGCTTTTAATGAAAATGGATTAGTTCAACAAACGGTCAGCGCAATAAAAGACAAATTTCCGGAGCTTGGCGTGATTACGGATATTGCCCTTGATCCATATACCAGTCACGGACAAGATGGGATTATCGACGAGCAAGGTTATGTTTTAAATGACACCACAGTAGAAGTATTAGTTAAACAAGCATTAAGTCATGCTGCCGCCGGTGTTGACATCGTAGCGCCCTCAGACATGATGGATGGACGGATCGGTGCTATCCGTCAAGCACTCGAAAAAAACGGTTATGTGAATACAAAAATACTCGCCTATTCAGCAAAATACGCTTCTGCGTTTTATGGCCCTTTTAGAGATGCTGTCGGCTCCGGCGGTAATCTGGGCAAAGCCGATAAAAAAACCTATCAAATGGATCCAGCCAATGGCGACGAAGCTTTTCACGAAATTGCTTTAGATCTGCAAGAAGGTGCGGATATGGTGATGGTTAAACCGGGTATGCCTTATCTCGATGTTATATATCGCACCAAACAAAACTTTAAAGTACCAGTAATGGCTTATCATGTCAGCGGCGAATACGCGATGTTAAAAGCAGCCTCCGCTAACGGCTGGATCGATGAAAAAAAATGCGTACTCGAAGCAATGACAGGCTTTAAACGGGCGGGAACCAATGCTGTTTTGACTTACTACGCAAAAGATATTGCGCGCTGGTTATCAGAAGCCTAATGTCGAGCAAAGCTACCACTAGCTTTCATTAACAAACCCACTCGGCGATACCCCATATTGCGCTTTAAAACATTTGGCAAAATAACTCGGCGAAGAGAACCCGACATCGTATGCTGTTTCTGTTGCGCTCTTTCCCTGCCGTAATTTTTCTCTGGCTTTATCTAACCGGAAACGACGTAAATATTCTGTGGGCGTCATATCGAGTGTGCTTTTTAGTTTTCTAGCGATTTGTCGTTCGCTCATGGTTAATGCGCGGGCGATATCGGCAACGGATATTGAGGTGTTGTCATAATGAATTTCAAGCTTTTCATTTAACAGATTGACAAATTTTTCTTGTAATTGATATTGGCTTTTTTCCGCAATACCGGATTCATCATTATTTATTTTTACCGATTCTGAGGATTCCTTTTTAGCGTCAAAAATACTTTCACTGAATCGCTTTTTTAGGATACTTCTTATTGCCAATAAATTGACTATTCGAGTTTTTAGCTCGTCAACATTAAAGGGTTTGGTAAGATATTCATCGGCTTTTTCTTGCCAGCCTTTAATTCTATTTTCATGATCGCCGAGTGCCGTTAAAAGGATGATGGGAATATGACTAGTGATGTCGTCGTTTCGTAATGCTTTGGTGGTTTCAAAACCATCCTTTTGCGGCATCATGATGTCACTGACGATTAAATCTGGCACTTCTCTTTTAGCAAGTTCGATCCCTTCTTCACCGTTTGAAGCAGTAAGTGTTTGGTAATCATCTGCAATGCTTCCGACGATATAATCTCGCATATCCTGATTGTCTTCGATTACCAGTATGGTTGGTTTATCATTTTCATTTTGAGTCGTAATTGATTTTTCGATATCGTTATCTATCGGAGTTTTCGTTTGTTCGGTTAGACTCATTAACTCCATTGCAATAATTTCATCACTCGATGTTGCGTTAGTTTGGTTTTCATCGACTTCATTTAAAATGGGTAGCGTTACTTTGACCTTAGTCCCACGATCTAATTCGCTTTCAATTTTAATTTTTCCTTGGTGTGCTTCTACTAAGTTTTTCACCAAGGCCAGTCCAATCCCTGCCCCGGTTACTTGCTCGCTATTTTTATCCAACACTCGATTAAACCGTTCAAAAATATCGTCGAGTTTATCTGCTGGAATACCTATTCCGGTGTCACTGATCTGAATAATCAGCTGGTTATCTTTTCGTATTGACTCAACCGTTATTAGTCCATCGGGTTTGGTGTATTTTAATGCATTAGACAAAAGATTTAGAATTATTTTTTCAAACGCATCTACCGAGAATTCGAAATTAACTTCAGCAAGTTGTTTAATCGACAACTTGATGTGTTTTTGCTCTGCAAGTTCTGTAAACGCTTCCACAAGCACCTTAATCGATTGTGCAGTATTGAGTGGTACTCTTTGAGTGATTGGTTTAACCCGAAAAGTTTCCAAATTAAGTAATTGATCAACCATTCGAAGCAGTCTATAACCATTTCGTTGGATAATATTTAGTTGTTTTTGATCTTCTGGATCTCGATGACGGTTTAATAGTTTAGTTAACGGACCAAGAACCAAAGTCAGCGGCGTTCTGAATTCGTGAGAAACATTCGCGAACTCTTCATTTTTTTGTTCGAGTAATTTTTCGACTTTGGTTTTTTCTTGGGCGAGTTCTAAAGTTCGACTTTTCACCGTTTTCTCTAATTCCGAGGCTCTTCTTCGTAATGAGCGTGTTCTGAAAGCATAGATCCCCAGTAGAAGACTAATAGTTAAAATTACGTAAATGGTTTTAGCCCACCAGGTTAGCCAAGGGGGCGGGAGGATAATCACTTTCATGCTTTTGCCTTCTTCGTTCCAAACCCCGTTTTTATTGCTGCCTTTTACTCGGAAAGTGTATTCACCGGGTGGGACGTTCATATATGTAGCGAAGCGTTTGCTAGCGGGAGTGTGAATCCAGTCTTCGTCCAGTCCTTCCATTTTGTAGGCATATTGATTTTTGTTTGGGCGGAGATAATCTAATGCGGCGAATTCGAAGGAAAACAGAGATTCTTTGTGAGTTAGGGTTAACTCTTTTGTATAAGAAATAGATTTCTTAAGATAAAGTGATTTATTTACTACATCTGCTGCTTCTACGGTCGTTGAGTTTAACGGATTAACTTTCTGGTTTAGTACAAAGAAGTCTGTTATTACAACAGGAGGATGAGTTAAACTAATTTTTAACTCATCGGGAAAGAAGCGATCTATTCCGTCATTACCACCTAAAACTATTTCACCATTATCTCGAACAACTGATGCGAAAGGTCTAAACCCTTGCATTTGGACCCCATCTTCGGGGTAAAAATTGTAGAATGTTTCACTAGACGGATCAAAGCGAGAGAGTCCCTCTGCAGTACTAATCCACAACATGTTATTGTTATCTTCAATTATTCCGAAAATTTGATTGCTCGCTAATCCATCCTTTTTCCCGTAATGCTTAAAATTGTTATTTTCAATATCAAATCTATTTAAGCCAGAACTTTCTGTACCTAGCCATAAATGACCATTTTTAGATTGGGTTATGGTGTAAACAACTGTACCATTTAAACTATTAGTATTAGGTTCATATGTGAACGCTGTGAAATCATCTGTCTCAGCGTTATATAGATTAAAGCCTTGCCCCGTTCCGAACCATAAACGTTTTTGAGTGTCTTCGTACATTGAAAAAATGGTTGGCTGTGATAGAGACCTTGGATTTTTACTATCAGATAGATAACTTTTAAAATTTTTTGTCTTCTTGTTGTATTTTAGTAAGCGGTTAGCTGTACCTATCCAAATATTTCCTTTGGAGTCCTCCAACAGCGAGATGATACTACTATCGCTTAACCCTGGAGCATTGTCAGATTTTATGTTGAAGCGATAAAAAGCCGATTCATTCTTACTGCGGCGATTGAGACCAGTATGTGTTCCAACCCATAAAGATTGATCTTTATCTACTAATACTGATAGCACTCGATTATCGTTAATACTGGTTGAATCATTCGTGTCATGTTTAATGCTTCTGAATTTTTTATCACGTCGATCATAATAATTTAGACCAGCATCGGTTGCTATCCATAGTTGTTTAGTTCTATCTTCATAGATTTGACTAATATTATTGCTACTTATCGTATCTGAATTTCCAGGCTCATGCCGGTAGTTTCTGAAAGCAAAAGCGTTTGTATTTAGCCTATTCACGCCTTTATCCGTAAGAAGCCACATGCCACCTAATCCGTCTTCGAAAAGAGAATTCAGAAATAATCCATCGTTACGCAAACTAAATTCGTAGTATGGTGAATGTTTATATGATTGTACGGTATTTGTGTCTGGATTAAATTGATAGATTCCACCGTTTAAGGAACTTATCCAAAACTTGGACGTCTTGTCTTGGTAAATACTAACTGGCTCAGTTCCTTCAGTTAAACCATATACGTTTCCAGCTAATTTATGACGCCTAAAGCTTTTGCTTTCAGGAATGTATTCATTTAATCCTTTCACGGTTACAACCCATAGTTTATCGCTCTTATCATAAAACAAGTCCAATATAAAAGAGTCATCCAAAGTTGAATGGTTCGCTGGTTCAGAAATGAAATGAGTTATCTTGTTTTTACTTCTATCAAAATAATCAAGTCCTCCCGCTGTAGCAATCCATAAATTGCCTTTTTCTAGAGGACGAATATCTTCGAGTACTTCGAATATAGTTTGGTGGCTTAAATCACGGTTTGGCTTTAAATGTGTTACTTCCTTTGTTGATAAGTTTAAGCCAAATACTCCATTTGAATCAGTTGAGACCCACAGCATACCATTGCTATCTAGAAATAAATTTCTAACAACAGAATCAATAAGTTCTGTTGTTAGATATCTCGTAAATGTTTCGCTTTCAGGATTAAATAGATTCACACCTCCATGTATTGACCCAACCCAAAGAAAATTTCCACTACCTTGTATTATTATCCTAGTTGAATTTGTCGAAATAGATTGAGCATTGTTTGGATCATGCCGATACCGTTTAGTAGTATAGCCATCATATCGTACAAGACCATCATCAGTACAAAACCACAAGAAGCCACTATTATCAATAATAGCGGAGTTAACTACTTCTTTGGAGAGCTCCCCATCAATTCTAGGAATTTCGAACCTCAAACTAGGGTATGTGTCCGAGCTAACAACATTTGAGAACAACATCATTAAAAGGACAAGAATAGTTCTTAGCGTAGAAAGTTGTGCCGCTTTGTTTACTTTCCCATGGTAATTCATTCTAATCATGCTTGTAATACTACCTTTGTATTTATTTCTCCTCCCCACATGTTATTTTTCACCAACAAACTCCTTAGGCGATACCCCGTACTGCGCTTTAAAACACTTTGCAAAATAACTCGCCGATGAAAAACCAACATCAAATGCCGTATTAGTTGCTCCACTCCCTTCGCGTAACAATTGCTTTGCTTTCTCTAATCGAAACCGTCTTAAATATTCACTTGGCGTCATGTCGAGGGTGTTTTTTATCTTTCTTGATATTTGTCTTTCACTCATTGCAAGCGAATTCGCGATATCAGGAATTGAGACATTACTATCAGTATAAATGATTTCTAATTTCGAATTAATTAGATCTACAAATTTTTCTTGCTGTTGGACGTGATAATTTTCTTGTGACTCTGCCTCATTACCCTTTTTATTAGCACTGATTTTTCTATCATCAAACAATCCTTCACTAAATCGGCGTTTAAGAATATTGCGAATTGAAAGTAGGTTAACAATACGCGTTTTTAACTCGACCACATTAAAAGGTTTAGTCAGATATTCATCGGCTTTTTCTTGCCAGCCTTTTATTCGGTTTTCATTATCACCGAGTGCGGTTAATAAAATGATGGGGATGTGATTGGTTATATCATTGTCTCGTAATGCTTTGGTTGTTTCAAAGCCATCTTTTTGCGGCATCATGATATCGCTGATGATTAGATCGGGCACTTCTTTTTTTGCAAGCTCGATCCCTTCTTCACCGTTTGTAGCGGTAAGTGTTTGGTAATCATCCCCAATACTCCCAACGATATAATCTCGCATATCTTGATTGTCTTCGATTACCAATATAGTTGGTCGATGATTCTCTTGATTAACGGTAGCCGGTTTCTCTTCAATAGTTGTCTGTTTTGTTTGCTCCGTTAAACTGACTATTTCCATTTCGATAATTTCTTGATTATTTGAACTAAGGCTTGACGATGAACTAACAACTTCTTCATCCACTTCGTTGATGATTGGTAGAATGATCTTGACAGTTGTGCCTGTATCTAATTCACTATTAATCTCGATTTTTCCTTCATGAGCTTCAACCAGATTTTTCACCAGTGCTAGCCCAATACCCGAACCGATAACCTGTTCACTGTTTTTGTCTAACACGCGACTAAAACGTTCGAAGATGCTTTCGAGTTTATTTTCAGGAATACCTATTCCAGTATCAATAATTTGCAGAGTTAATAAATCCTTCTCACGTGTAGTTTCAATACTGATCACACCACCCGACTTTGTGTATTTAACTGCATTTGATAATAGATTCAATACTATTTTTTCGAAAGCGTCAGCAGTAAATTCGAAGTTCGCTTCAGCGAGCTGTTTTAATTCAAGTTGAATTCCTTTTTCAACGGCTAAATCCTTAAATGCTTCTGTTAGCATTCTAATTGTTTTACCAGTATTAATCGGTATTCGCTGAATAATGGGGTTGACTCGAAAGGTTTCCAGGTTCAATAATTGATCCACCATTCGTAATAATCGATAACCGTTTCGTTGGATTACATTTAATCGACTGATTTGTTTCTCGGTAGGCTTGTCCTTAAGTAATTGTGCCAGTGGACCCAAGATAAGCGTTAATGGCGTTCTAAATTCGTGAGAAACATTAGCGAATTCTTCTGTTTTTTGTTCCAGTAATTTTTCTACTTTATTCTTTTCTACTGCCAGTTCTTGGGTTCTATCTTTTACTACTTTTTCTAATGATACCGCTCTACGACGAAGAGCTCTCGTTCTATACGTGTAGAAACCAATCAACAAAGAAATTGCAGCTATTGCATAAAGAGTTTTTGCCCACCAAGTAAGCCATGGTGGTGGGAGGATGATAACTTTAATGCTTTTGCCTTCTTCATTCCATACACCGTTTTTGTTGCTGCCTTTTACTCGGAAAGTGTATTCGCCCGGAGGGACATTCATATAGGTGGCGAAGCGTTTGCTGGCAGGAGTGTGAATCCAGTCATCGTCGAGCCCCTCCATTTTATAGGCATATTGGTTTTTGTTTGGGCGGAGATAGTCTAGTGCGGCGAATTCGAAGGAGAATAGGGATTCTTTGTGGGTTAGGGTTAGTTGTTTTGTGTGGTTGATTGATTTTGTTAGCTTAAATTCTTTATTTCCTATAGCTAAATCGTGATTCGGGAGAACCTGAACCGAATTATTAAATAATAAAAAATCTGCTATTACTATATTAGGAGGTATAATTTGCTTTTTAATATTCTTAGGCAAAAAAAGGTCGAAGCCCGAGACTCCACCGAAAGCTAATTCACCATTGGAGAGTTTGCTCCATGCAGAAACATTATTGTACCCTTCATTTTGTAAACCATCTTCTGGGAAATAATTATTAAAAGTATTATTCATGTGATCAAATTGCGATAAGCCCTCAGGAGTGCTTATCCATAAATCGTCATCGTTATCGACCAAGACTCCAAATACCATATTGCTTATCAGACCATCACTAGAAGTATAATGTTTAAATTGCCGCGTGTTGGCGTTTAATCTGCTAATTCCTCCACCATTTGTGCCTAACCATAAAAAACCGTCTCTTGTTTGGCTAATTGACTGGATATTTCCATGGCTCAAAGCTCTTTCATTATTTTGATGGTACTTAAAATTTACAAAGTTATCCGACTTCCGTTGATAAAGGCTCAAACCATTACCAGTACCAATCCAAATTCTCCCTTCACTATCTTCAAATAAAGTTCGTATCCAGTGGTGAACAATGGAGTTAGGGTCTTTTGCGTCAGGCCTATAAACTGTAAACTCTTTTTTATTTTTATCATATTTTCTCAATCCGTTGGTGGTCGCTATCCAAATATAACCTAAACTATCTTCCAATAACCAATACACTCTATTATTAGTGACTCCCAATAAATTATCAGGGTCGAAATCATATCGGCGAAATGTGTTTCTTCCTTTATTTTGCCTATTTAGTCCTTTGTTTGTACCTACCCATAACGTCTCATCACTATCGAACAAAACCGAATAGACTCTATTACTACTCAAACTACTGTTGTCGTTTGGGTTGTGGCGAAATTTTTTAAAACGGTTGGTGGTGTTGTCATAGCGATTTAATCCGTTAGCATCAGTACCTGCCCATAGCCTATTTAAGGGGTCTTCGTACAGCTCCCAAATTATATTTCCACTTAAACTATCATTATTATTGAACTCATATCGATAGTTTTTAAAATCTACGGACGCTAGATTTAATTTATTAATACCTACCTGAGTTTCTATCCAAAGTATTCCTTGAGTGTCTTCAAAAATACCGTCTCTGACAATATCATTATCGTTAATACTAAATTGGTTAGTTTCATCTTTTTTATATTGATAAAAACTGTTTTTTTCTTCATCAAATATTTTTAACCCTCCTCCCTCTGTACCAACTAAGAATATACCTGTATTAGTTTCATAAATAGTACTTATTTTATTTTCATCGGAACTTTTGGTAGCATTTTTAATATCTGGATAGTATCTTTGAAAACTGTTCGTTTCGGGGATATATTTATTTAGCCCACTATAAGTTCCGACCCATAAAACATCATTAGAATCGTAGTAAATTTGTAATACTATTCGTTTTGATATACTTGTAGTGTCTTTCGGGTTATGGTCATAGTGAATAAATAAGTTTTTTTCTTTATCAAAGTAATCTAGACCATCACTTGTTGCAATCCATAAGTTACCTTTGTTATGAGGATCTTCTATAGTTTTCCAAATTTGATTAGTGCTAATGCTATCTGAACTCTTGTCGTTTGAGAGGTATTGTTTTATATCCTTAGAATCTGGGTCAAATTTAATCAAACCATTAGTCCATGTTGAAATCCAAATAAAGCCTGCACTATCCTGAAACAAATCCAAAACCTTACTTATAGAATCAACATTTGTTAGATATCTAGAAAAGCTTTCAGACTCTAGATTAAACTTATTGATACCCTTCGAATCTGTCCCTATCCATATATTTCCAGCTTTATCTTCCAAAATACTACTGAGTTTGTTTGAAGAAATCGAATTAATATTATTGGGGTCATGCCTGAAATATTTTAGAGTATATCCATCATATCTAGCCAGTCCGTTATCCGTACAAAACCAAATAAAGCCGCTTTGGCTTTGAAGCCCACAAGTAACACGTTTATTAAATATTTCTCCATCAATTATCGGTCTTTCAAACCTCAAACTAGGATAAGTCTCCGCCAAACATCCCACAGACAAAATCAAAATAAAGACGCCAAGAACCACATGACTTAACTTTCTAATTTTCTTCCTCACTGAAATATAGCTCCAATCACCTTCCCCAAATTGAACATTCTAACGCCCTTTCAGCCAAACCCAAAGCCAGAATTAATGCCCATTAAACAAATGATCCAACAACATCCAAAATTTGAACTATATTTAGATGAGAACTTTAGGAGAAAGCTATGGCAAACATCTTAGTAGTAGACGATCAAAAAGCAATCCGAGGTATGTTTAAAGCAATCCTCGATACCACTTCACACGATGCTGACTTTGCTGAAGACGGCGCAATTGCTTATACAGCGGCTAAAGGGAAAAATTACTCACTTATTCTGGCAGATATGATGATGCCCAATATGGATGGGCTCGAATTAACCAAAAAACTCAGAAAACTATCAACTTATGAAGATACTCCAATATTTATTGTCAGCTCATCGCAATCTGAAGACAAGAAACTAGCTGCTAGACAGGCTGGTGCTAACGGTTGGGTAGTAAAACCAGTCACACCAGATAGAATTTTAAAACTAGTTGGTCAGACGATAGGTTAACCCAGTCATACCTTCTGGTAGTTTCTAACTATCTCTTTCTAACAGTTGACTTAACTGGGCAAGGATTTCCGGTATTTGGTCAGTAAACATCCCTGCGTCAGTCGCTACAAAGTAGACGATATTGCCTTTGCGAAAACCTTTTTTCAAACTGCACGACTTCGAATACCAACTATTCGCTTTAACCTTATTTGAACCAATAAATTGTTCTAATCGTTTTATTGCAATTTCTTGGTTTTCAAATTTTTCCGCAATCAAAGTAAATCGATAATAAATACTTGAATCTGTTTCTACCGCCTTTAACGATTTTATGCTCTGATATCTTTTTACTGCTGGAAAATCGACTTCATATTGGTCGCATTGTTTTCCATTATATTTGTTCTGTTTTGTTTCTTTGTACCCCATTTCTTGCAGGACAGATAAGCTCAAGATTTTCGACTCAACTTCATTTGCGTCAAGACTGGTACACCCAAAAATAAAAAATATAAAGATGCTGCATTTTTTCATATCTGGCTAACCGCTACGTAATTACTCGAGAGAAATAACAGGGTACTCATTGGCTGCCTATTGATCAAGCAGATACAACTGTTTAATATACTGAAATCCAGCCCAACACGGGTTATCTAACTCCCATCAAGGAAGCTAATATGGCTCACATGCAACCTCTCGACAAATCAGTTACCCCAGAATTAGCGGAAGATTTTGCTATTTTCGAAGAAATTTTAGGCTTTGTTCCCAATAGCTTGTTAACCATGCAACGAAAACCTGAAATGGTGAAAGGTTTTGGGGTACTAACAAAAGCGGTCATGTCAAAAGGCGGGGAAGTTGATTTAGGTTTTATGCGGCTTATTGCTCATTTTGCTAGTCGTGCAGCAGGCTGTCAATATTGTGAAGCTCACTCTTTAATTGCCGCTAATATTCATGGGGTTTCACAAGAAAAACTAGATGCTATCTGGGAATATCAAACCAGTGAATTTTATTCGGATGCTGAACGAGTAGCTTTAGATTATGCCCTCGCCGCTGGCTCAGTACCCAATGGTGTTACGCCTGAGCTAATGGAAAGAATGAAAGAGCATTGGAGCGAGAATCAAATTGTCGAAATTTTAGGCGCTGTTTGCTTGTATGGATTTTTAAATCGTTGGAATGATTCGATGGCGACCGATCTTGAAGAGTCTCCCGCAAAAATGGGACAACGAGTTTTGTCACAAGGCGGCTGGGATGGCGGTAAACATTTAGTCGACTAATCTCTAAGCTGATTAATTCTAGACTCATTCATCTAACAGGAAATAAATTGGAATAATAATAATGAAAAGACGTGATTTTGTAACAGCCGCAGGAGCCGCCACCTTGCTAACCGCTTGTGGTGAATCTAAAAATTGTGATTCAGAAGGCTCTTCCCAAACGGGGCAGTCGCACGAAGTCATTAATTGGACAATGGCGACAACTTGGCCGCCTGGTTTCCAGGGCTTAGGAACTGGTGCAGAATATTTAGCTGAACAAATTAATAGACTAAGTAACGGACGGATCAAAGTAAAAGTTTATGGTGCAGGGGAATTAGTTCCGGCGCTACAAGTTTTTGATGCGGTATCCTCAGGCAGCGTCGAAATGGGGCATGGAGTTGCCTACTACTGGAAAGGGAAACTGCCAGCAGCTTCCTTTTTTGGTTCAGTGCCTTTTGGTTTAAATGCTCAGGAAATGAATAGCTGGTTACTTAAAGGGGGTGGTTTAGAATTATGGCAAGAACTATACGCGCCATACAGTGTAATCCCAATGCCTGCGGGAAATACTGATCTGCAAATGGCAGGTTGGTTCAACAAAGAAATCAACAGCCTTGAAGATATACAAGGATTAAAAATGCGTATCCCCGGATTGGGTGGTGAAGTTCTAAAAAGAGCCGGTGGCACGCCAGAATTGATCGCTGGCGGTGAAATTTTTTCTGCACTTGAATTAGGTCGAATTGACGCGGCAGAATTTGTGGGTCCTTATAACGATCTCGCTCTTGGTTTTTATAAAGCAGCAAAATTTTATTATTACCCCGGATGGCATGAGCCAGGTACCACATTAGAAGCTATCATCAATCAGCAAGCAATGGATAAATTACCGCAAGATTTGCAGGAAATTGTGCGCACCGCGTGTTTAGTAGCTAACGCCGATATGCTTGCTGAATTTTCCAAGCAAAATAGTGATGCACTAAAAACGCTTGTTGAAAAACATAATGTTAAAGTAAAAAGATTACCAGAGGATGTATTAAATAAGTTTGAGGAAATTTCTGAAATATTGGTGGCTGAACAAGGTGAGCACAACGAATTGTCAAAGCGAATTTACCAATCTTATTTGAACTTTAAAACCAGTTCTCTCGAGTGGCGAAAAATCAATCAGAGTTTGTAACATAACGACTTGAAAATGTTCTTGCTAAAATATGTCTACGTCTTGATTTTTAGAACCACGTAAATGAGGGCTATCAATCGATTTGTTATGAGCCTGATATTCTTCTTCCATAGTGTAACTTTCTTGTAGTTTTTTAGGTAAGTTGGCAAATTGCTCCTTTCGTCCTTTACCATCCAATTGTTGGCTGTCCGCAATAATATCTTGAGCATGTTGAATATTTTCTTCAACATGTCTTAATTTTTGACTGACGCGATCTTGAAACTGTAACTCCACGATAACGTTAGCAACCTCTTGCTGAATTTGTTGACTCATATTAATTAATAGTTCGTCTGATGATGCTAATGTGTAGGTAGTCATTTTATGTTGTACGATAACCTCATGAATAATCGCTTCAGCTTGCTTTGCCATAGCCTCTTCCGACTCTGCGGAATGGGTTGCTTGTTTTAAAATATTCTCAACGCTTCCTCCTATCACTTCTATTTTTTTCTTAATATTTTCTCCGGTACTTTTAGATTGATTAGCTAGATTCCTGACCTCATCAGCAACCACCGCAAAACCTCGTCCTTGATCGCCCGCCCTGGCAGCCTCTATTGCCGCATTCAGCGCTAATAAATTGGTTTGTTCAGCCAAGGCCTCTACTTCACCAGCCATTTTGGTCAGTTCTGCCATAAAGGTTGAAAGATTATTTATTTCTGCCAACGCAGTTTGCTCTAATTTCGAAATATTAATTAAGGTATCTTTCAGGTTTTCTAATTCATTCTTTATTTTATCGGATGATTCTTTAACGCTTGCTGTGGCAGAAAAACGCTCACCACCCGCGCCAGATGATCCGGTCACATCGATTGCAACGGAAATGTTGTCGGTGATCGACATAAACTGACTAGACAAATCATCAATTGCGACCGTCGACTGATTAACCGCTGATTCGATTTGATTTTTCCAAACAGGCAAAATTTCTTGCAGAGAAGCCGTTAACGCATCATCGGCTTGATGATAACTATCATCCTTCATTTCCGGTTGTTGTTGAGAAACCTCCAACAAATGAGCTAACTTTTTGCTCTGAGCATGCAAAAAGTGCACCGCGATAATAGTTAAAACAAGAAGTGAAACAACTACAAAATTAATATCAAAATAGACAAAAACAAGCGCTGAAAAGATCAGAGACACGGCAGCAAAATAAACAGCTGGTTTATACAAAACTTGGTCTTCCATTGACGTGCTCATTATTGCTCTTAGAAGTACTAAAACCCTACTATCGAAACTCTAATTCTAAAATTATAGAGTCTAAAGTGATAACAGCCGGGTAAGACTTTCCGAGAAGTTAATAGATACTCTAAATATAGCAGTGAATTCAAAGCTTTCCAGAAAATTTAACGAAATCAGGTAGTTTTGTCACAAAACAGACAAAAAGACATTTAACCGTTTTGGTTTAGCCATAAATTTGATTTGGCAGCCAGGTAACGATTTTGGGCCATAATGACATCACAAGTAGCAACACAACCTGGATAGCAATAAAAGGAAGTACGCCTCGATATATTTGACTGGTTTCGACACTTTTTGGCGCAACTCCACGTAAATAAAACAACGCAAAACCAAATGGTGGGGTTAAAAATGAAGTTTGCAAATTCACAGCGATCATAATACCAAGCCAGACAGGATCAGCGCCTAAAGAGAGCAGAGCAGGCGCAGTTAACGGAACGACAACAAAGACAATTTCAATAAAATCAAGAATAAAACCCAGCAAAAACATAGTCAACATAACGACCAACATTGCCATCGGTAATCCACCGGGCAAATTGTGCAACACATTTTCAATTGCATCATCACCATTAAAAGCTCGAAAAACCAGAGAAAATATCGATGCGCCGATCAAAATCATAAATACCATGCTCGAGGTTCTGGTGGTCGATTGCATCACATCTTTTAAGCGTTTGAAACTGAATTCCTTATAAACAAATGCGAGCAATATGGCACCAAGCGCACCGAGAGAGGCTGCTTCGGTTGGCGTAGCAATTCCGCCCAAAATAGAACCCAACACCAGAAAAATTAATAAAAGCGGAGCGATAATAATGCGAATTGAGAAACTATCTGAGCGCATATCAGAAGATGTTTCACTGGCTTTTTCGCTACTATCAGCAGATGAATCCGTATCACTTTGGCTGCCCGAAATACTTTTTTCTTTAGTTTGTTGCCTACTAAAGTGTTGTGGTTTTAACTTGGCGTATAAAACCAGATAAGAAATGTACAATGCCACTAACAGTAATCCCGGGATTAAAGCGCCTGCAAACAGATCGCCCGCAGACATTGGCGAATTTCCAACACCCGAATCTCGATTAGCGCCCGCTATCACATCACCAAGTAAGACTAAGATAATCGACGGAGGGATGATCTGCCCTAACGTACCTGAAGCGCAGATAACACCTGTGGCAACTTTCTCTGAGTAACCTTTCTTAAGCATTACTGGCAATGAAATAAGCCCCATTGTCACAACCGTAGCGCCGACAATTCCAGTACTGGCGGCAAGCAATGCACCTACCAGTACCACTGATACCGCTAACCCTGATGGACGATCACCCATCAACTGAGAAATCCCTGTCAATAATTTATCGGCAATTTTAGCTTTCTCCAACATTCCTCCCATAAAGACAAACAAAGGCACTGCAATTAAGGTTGGATTTTGAATAACACCAAATAGCCGAGAGCCAGCATTCTTTAAAATCGCAGGATGGATTAATTCTAATTGAACACCGATAATCGCAAATAAGATCCCTGTTCCCGCTAACGAAAAAGCAACCGGATAACCAGAAAGTAACACCAGACACACGGTAATAAACATTAATAAAGCTAGCCATTCCATTATTTATTCTCCTCTGTTGAACCACGATTCTTGGAGGAAAATAGAATAATTGATGAGCGAGCAATTTGATTAATACCCTCAACAATCAATAAAATCGGCATAATAATCAAAAAACTCTTAAGAATATAAACCGCTGGCAAACCTCCAGCTTCAGAGGATACTTCTCCGACTCGCCAACTCAGCATAAAAGCAGGCCAGCTTGCCCACGCGATAAACAAACTAGTGGGGAACAGTAAAAATATCGTGCCTACCAAATCAACAACCGCTTGCTTTTTGACCGATAATTTTGCGTAAAGGATATCGACTCTGACATGTCCTTGATGGTTTAGAGTATAAGCTGCAGCAAGCAAAAAGTTGGCTCCGTGCATCCAGGTAACGGATTCGCGAAGCCAAATCCAGCTAGTATTAAATAACCAACTAGCTAATACGTTGACCACGCTAAAAAGAACCATAAATAGAGTCAACCAGGCAATTGTACGCCCCATCAACTGAGAGAATTTGTGCAAAAACGTCATAAATTGAATCTAGTCCCTAATTTAGCGCCTTTCAGCTAATACCGAGCAAAATGTCTGATAACTCAAAGAGGTTATGCACATTGACTATAGACTTATCAACAGCTTATCCAAGCTTCAATAATACTCAGCAAAAATAGTGTAAGCCTTTGTATTTTATTGTTTTTGTGTGTCATAAATGCGTAACACTTGATATCAAACCAAACCGCTTATTATTTTCTCACTTCTTTTATCCACTTTTTTATCCACAGGACACTCAAAGTGTAAAATTATTCTTTTATTTTTAATACGTTAGATAACCATCTTAAAAACCCTCTTTAACTATTAATCAATTTTAATAAAAACACATCACCCCATAGAGCCGGATTTTTATGCCTATTAAAACCCTAAGCGAGTTAAATTCAGGTTTAATTTTTTAATCTAGGTTAAAATCGGCATCAAAGATAACGACTCAATCTCCATGGGTCAACAGAAACAGACTCGATTAAGTATTTTCCAGGCGCGCAATATGACAAAAACACAATCCCAACCGTTGATTTTAGTGGATGGTTCATCCTATCTTTTTAGAGCTTACCACGCCATGTCTAACACTGAGCTTAGAAATTCGGCTGGTCAGCCGACATGGGTAATCACTGGCGTTATCAATATGTTGAAAAGCTTGTGCAAACAATATGACTCACAAAGGATCGCGGTCATTTTTGATGCCAAAGGCAAAACATTCAGAAATGATATTTATCCCGAGTACAAAGCGCACCGCCCACCCATGCCAGATGATTTACGTTCGCAAATAGTACCCGTGCACAATATTATTCGAGCGCTTGGATTTCCTCTTTACGCCATTGAAGGTGTAGAGGCCGATGATGTGATTGGTACGGTTTCACATCTTGCCACACAACAAGGGATCGAGACGATTATTTCGACTGGCGATAAAGATATGGCGCAACTCGTTAATCCCCACGTAAGTCTGATAAATACCATGACTAATCAATTTCTGGATGTTGAGGGCGTTAAGGAAAAGTTCGGTATTCCACCAGAATTAATCATTGATTACTTAGGTCTCATGGGCGATAAAGTTGATAACATTCCAGGTGTAGCGGGCGTGGGCCAGAAAACCGCATTAGGCTTATTACAAGGAATTGGTAGTGTTGATGAAATATATAAAAACCTCGATAAAATTGCAGATCTTCCCATCCGTGGAGCTAAAAAACTTGCCGAAAAAATGGTCGCTAATGAAGATGAGGCACGATTGTCTTATGAACTAGCCACCATTGTTTTAGATGTTGATCTGCCATTTGAATTAGATGACCTACATATCCAACCCGCTGATAGAGAGTTGTTAGAAGTTTATTACGAAGAGTTTGAATTCAAAACCTGGCTGAAAAATTTAAAATCAGGAATGCCTGCTTTGCCTCAGGCAAACGAACAAATTAATGAAAAAAATAAAGACTCTGGGTCATCCGCTATCATTGAATCAAGTATTGATCAAAGCCAGTATGAAACCATTTTAACCAAAGAGCAACTCACTGACTGGGTAAAAAAATTAACTCATTGTGAAAAATTTGCAATCGATACCGAAACCACCTCACTCAATATTATTGCTGCTGAATTAGTCGGAATTTCTTTTGCGATTGAAGCTGGAATAGCCGCTTATTTGCCTTTAATTCATAACTATCCTGGCGCACCAGAACAACTCGATCAAATATGGGCTCTTGAACAATTAAAACCGATTTTAGAAGATCCTGAAATTGGAAAAATTGGTCAGAATATAAAATACGACCAAAGCATTTTTAAAAATGTCGGCATCGATCTACAAGGCGTTGAATTTGATACCATGCTGGAGTCGTACGTGTCCAATAGTGTCGGCAATCGCCATGATATGAATTCTCTGGCCAAAAAATATTTAGATCACGAATGTATAAGTTTTGAAGCGATTGCCGGAAAAGGAAAAAAACAGCTCACCTTTGATCAAATCGATTTAGATCTTGCCGCCACTTACGCTGCCGAAGATGCCGATGTCACATTACAACTTCATAGCGAGTTATGGCCAACTCTGGAAGAACAAGAAGGACCAAAGAGTATTTTTCAAGAAATCGAAATTCCCTTAATTGAAGTGCTCTCCAGTATTGAGTATCGAGGCGTATTGATCGACGCAGAATTTTTACGTAAGAAAAGTCATGAATTTGGCATGCGTATTCTTGAGCTAGAAAAAAAAGCTCACGAGCTCGCCGATCAACCATTTAATTTAGGATCGCCCAAACAATTACAAGAAATTCTTTTTGAAAAAATGGGTTTACCTGTTTTAAAGAAGACACCAAAAAAACAACCATCAACCGCTGAGGAAGTTTTAGTTCAACTGGCACTCGATTATCCATTGCCAAAAGTCATTATGGAATATCGCGGTTTAACAAAACTAAAGTCGACCTACACCGATAAATTACCACTAGCAATACAGCCAAAATCTGGACGAGTACATACCTCTTACCATCAAGCAGTAGCGGCCACAGGAAGGCTCAGTTCAAGCGATCCTAACCTGCAAAATATTCCAGTAAAAACACCCGAAGGGCGTAGCATTCGTGAAGCTTTTATCGCACCCAAAGGTTATAAAATTTTAGCGGCTGATTATTCGCAAATTGAATTAAGGATCATGGCACATTTATCCCAAGATGAAGGTTTATTGCAAGCGTTTTCCGATGGATTGGATGTACATAGTGCGACCGCAGCGGAAGTTTTTTCGACTGATTTAGAAAGCGTTACTTCAGAGCAAAGACGACACGCAAAAGCGGTTAATTTTGGACTCATTTACGGCATGTCTCGCTTTGGTTTGGCAAAGCAATTAGACATTAGTAACGAGGAAGCTGCTCACTATATTGATACTTATTTCGCTCGTTACCCCGATGTTGGTACCTATATGGAAGCCACTAAAGAAAAAGCCAAAGATCTAGGTTATGTGGAAACCCTGTTCGGACGAAGACTTTATTTACCAGAAATAAATGCTAGTAATGGAATGCGCAGACAAGCGGCTGAAAGAACCGCCATCAACGCGCCGATGCAAGGTAGTGCAGCAGATATCATCAAAATCGCCATGATTGATGTTCACAACTGGCTGAAAACCGAAAAACCTGACTGTTTTATGATCATGCAGGTTCATGATGAACTAGTGTTTGAAGTAGCGGAAGATAAAGTCGAAGAGTACCGCGCCACCATCGAAAAATTAATGTCCGAAGCCGTGGAATTAAGTATTCCATTACTAGTCGATATTGGTGTTGGTGATAATTGGGAACAAGCTCACTAATAAAACGAAACATAGCGGAGAGATAAAATGAAACTAGTTCAATCACAAAATTTCATAAAAACTGAAGCGAAAGCTCTACCTCTATTGTTACTGGTCATCGGTATTATCTTTGCTTTGGTTTATTTTAAGACTGATCTTCTAACAGGAGCAAGCAACCAACAAGTCACCTATTATCAATGGACTGATCCTCGAGGTGAAATGGTTGTAAGTCGAAACAAACCAACCTCAACTGACGATTATATTACTTTTCAAGCCTCTGAAGATTTGATGCAAAATGAAAACAATGTCGATCAAGACTTAATTGATCGAAGTAATAATTCTCAAACCAGCTCTAGTCAAAATACTCAAAAGAAAAACAGCACTGGTGAAGGGACAATCTCAAACGCTTACCCCTTTAAAGCTATGAACAAAGCAAAAAATTGCACTAATTTAAGTGGTCAAATCGCTGATGCCAGAAATCGAGGAAAAGATACTACTGAATTGAAGAAACAACATGCTAAAGAGTGCAGATAATATAATTACACAATTTTTACAGTGTTAATTATACTGTATATGCTAAACCTATATTTCTCAGCTAGAAACGATTTTGTTACCTAACTTATCGGAAGTGAGGTTTAATTAAAATCATCGGTGTTATTCTGAACTCAAATAAACAGAGAGAATTTTTATGTTTCACGGCATTAGCCATATTGATTTACAAGTACTCAACCTAAAATCATCACAAAGGTTTTGGGAAGAAATTATTGGCTTTGAGGTCAAAATACAAGGCGAAGGAGTCGTTGAGCTAGACTCAGGCAATATCGCCATTCGATTAATTGAAGTACCAGCCATTGAACAAACATCCACTTTGCGGTTAAGCGTGCCCCATGTAACCAAAGCCTACGAGCGCTTAATAAATACAGGTACTGTTTCACGTTATAAACCGATGAACACCCCTGAGCAAGAGAAAATTGCCTGTGTTAACGATGATAACGGACACTCTATCATCCTCTGGCGCGAACTTTCTGAAGATGAATGGAGCTTTGTACCTGAATTGCCGAAAACGGGAGAATGGTATCCTGATGCCGAAGATCTGGTCGTACGTTTACTCTCCCATGTACCTGCTTTTTTTCGTATGTTGGCACGACGTAAAGTCACCCGTGTGGTCGAACAATTAGCTGCCGAAGATGGCTCAGCCGTCACCTGTGAACATGTTATAAAAGGTTATATTACCTCTTCTGCAAAACTCACTCGTTCGCGGTTAATCGAGCCACTTAAAGCTGAAGGCTATAATCCAGATGATTATCAAGCTGAGTTTGATTATGAGTAAATTGAGGTAGAGGTTAAAGCGTATATAGTGCAGACTTTGAGCAGCGCGTAGACAAGAAATGCGCGCTGAAGACCCGCCCCCAAAAAGTAAAAACCCTTTTCACATTGAAACATCAATAGATGCTATTCAAGCACTGGTCGAAAAAACTACGCTCGTAACTTAATATACACTTAGTATCCTAGGTTCATTATTTTAAAATTGTTAAGCAGCCTATTCGACAGTCAATGCAACCAAAAAAACGATGATTTGAATCAGAGAGTTTCTTTACATACCTAATTATTTCTCTGTTTGAGCTTTGTAATCCACTTGATGCGCTTATTTAGAAAGCTAGTATCTACGACTTTAGTATTGCTCAAAATACTTTAAGTTGGTTGTAAATAGTATGAACCAGGGGCAGGTAAACAATTGAGAAACTATTTTTACTTTCTCAAAATTCTCTTAATATGATTGAATTTACAGTTAGTTTTTGGTATAAAGTGCGCCCTTTCCGCGACAGAAAGGTTAAACCTTAAGCTTTTAAGGTAAATTGTCGCTCGGCGTAATCCGTCAGAATAGAATTTAAAAAACAGAAAACTAATGTAACTTTCTGTTTAATAAAGATTTTTTAAGATATTGCAATAAAGAGGCTAGAGTCATGTCACGAGTATGTCAAGTTACTGGTAAAAGACCAGTAGCAGGAAATAATGTATCTCACGCGAAAAACCGCACCCGTCGTCGTTTTTTGCCTAATTTACACAGTCACCGTTTTTGGGTTGAGAGCGAAAACCGTTTTGTAAAGCTAAGAGTTTCTGCAAAAGGGATGCGCATCATCGATAAGAAAGGTATCGATGCAGTATTAGTTGATGTTCGTCGTAACGGCATCAAGGTCTAGGAGATATAATCATGAGAGATAAAATCAAATTAGTTTCATCTGCGGGTACAGGTCACTTTTACACCACAGACAAGAACAAAAGAAGTACACCAACTAAGTTGGAATTCAAAAAATACGATCCTGTGGTTCGTAAACATGTGATGTACAAAGAAGCAAAAATCAAGTAATTGCTTTTCGTCCTGGACTCTATCCAGAGACAAACGTACAAACAGCCTCTAAAAGCCCAGTTTTACTGGGTTTTTTATTGTCTTAGAATTCCTACTCTTTGTATAACTTCTCTGTAGCCTTTTTTAATCCTGCGTCAGGTAAAAACTGATCCGTTATTGTTAGAATTGCATGAAGATTATTCTTTAGGTTATCGATTTTAATATTTCCAGGCTTGATAGCGGTTTGCAATAAGTGAAGCGCCATATCTGCAAGCAGTATCCGCTGTTTTTCGAGCCACTCTTCACTACCTTTCGATGCAGGGTGCTTGAGGTAGCTACTTTCAACAACGCTATGCAATTGCCAGCTCGTATTTAGCAGTTCTTGTCGCTCTGTTTCACTCATCATAAAATTTAAACACTCCAAAAATAAATATTTCGCTCTCTTCAAAATACTACTTTAGAATTGATCAGTAATCGATATTGATTCGATAGATAATTCACTTGCTCAATCAATAGCTTCTGTCCGTTCAAATGACCACCGCCATCGGTTAATAATGAATAACTACTAACTTTATCCTGGTCTTCCAGTTTTTCGACTACCACATTGGCGACTTTCTCAATATCAACACCAAAACGCATTTTATTATCGTTTCGAGTCAATATTTCACGATATTTTTGATAAGGTTGATCCTCTGCTCCATAAAGTCCACTACAACGCAAAATATGAAAGCTGCTGGCGAGTTTTTCAATTTGTTGTTCTGCGGTTATCAACTGTTGCGCGCGTTCAGAACGAGCATTAACGGGCGTTTTGGCGCTAATCTCTCCTCTACAGAGCCCATCGTAAACCCGTGTGGATGAAATAAAGATCACTTTATTAATTTTTAGCTCTTTTTTAGCCACCTGCCTCATCAAACCATTGAATATTTGATCCCATTGCCATGAGGAAGATTTACTGGGTGACAAACAGAGAACGAGATGGTCTATTTCCCCCTTGATAAGCTCGACATTGGAATTGATTAGACCTAATTCAGGATCAATTCGTGCGTAGGTGACGGGGAAGTTTGTGGAGGTTTCCACCTGCTTAGCTATTAGTTTTCCTAGTCTACCTTTTCCAACTTGGATGTACTTGTTTTCGGAAGGATTCAAAGCTCAATCACTCTAACGGGCTATCATCATAACCACAGAGTGGGCATTTCTTTAAATCAATAAACGACTCTGAAACCTTCAACTAATTGTTATTAAACTCCATAAAAAATTCATTTTCATCCTCTCCAGTTATGCTAAAACCAATCCTTTCATATAGACTTATCGCAGGATTAGACTTTAGTACGCTTAACTCAACTGATTTTGTTCTAGAACTATCGAGAATTTGTTTTATGACTCTTTGACCAAATCCCCGACCTTGAAAATCTGGATGGATTTGAATCTGCATTATTACAATTTTTTCGACAAATTCTTGGTAATTAATCACTCCGATTTTTTCACCAGAAGAAACAATTAAATAAGCACATTCATATTTATCATCCACTCTCAAACGAAATTGATCGTCGGATAAATAAAGCCCTTCTCTTTCTAAATGAGCAACCATCGTTAATTTTCGCAGATCAAATAGGTACGATCGATCATCATTCAATGCTTGAACTAGTTTGAAATTTTTAACCTTTGGCACTGTGAACAATACCCCAATTTACTATCTGCACCACGGAAATTTTTTAAACTCGTTCCGCCAGCTTAAATTGCTTGGGTAAGGACTTGTTTTATACTGGAGACAAGCTTTGCCATTTGTACCATGATTAATCCAAGCCAGATTCTGCTCGAACCTTTGGTAGACAATTAGGACATATTCCATGGCTAAATTCTGCATCAGTATATTTAGATAAATAAGCCTCAAATCGATCCCAGGCTCCCCCTTCATCACGAATGCTATGACAATAAGAACAGAGCGGTATAATACCTTTCAAAATTTTTATTTCTTCTAATGAAGATTGTAATTCGGCTGTTTTTCTTACTAATTCTGTATTTTTCAGACTAAGCATTTTTTCAAGTTTACGCCGTTCAGCTTCTGCTTGTTTACGTCTACTGATATCTTGTACGACAGCGATATGAAAAGTCGGGCGAGATTCTTTTTTTTCCATGGGAGAAACTGTCAAATTGACCCAAACAATACCTCCGTTTTTATGGAAATACCTTTTCTCCATGGAAAACTCATTAATAGTTCCATTTTTGATTTTTTCCATATTATCCAGATCTTCTTGCAGATCGTCAGGGTGAGTTATTTCCATAAATGTTGCGCCATTCATTTCTTCTTTTCGATAGCCAACAATATCGCAATATTTTTGATTGATCCTGACAAACTTTCCCGTTTGTGTTTCGATTTGAGCTATTCCGACAGCCGCCTGGTCAAATATTGCGGTGGTGATCGCTACGTCCATTCGTTGCTTCCTAAATATTAAACTTATCAAATATTTGAATCACTTAAAGAAAACGGCGCTGCCCTACAACGCTATCGCTGACAGTTTGAACAATAAACCGTTGTTCTTTGACCAATAATAGCCTGCTTTAGCTCAAAACAACAATTTAAGCAAGGCTCACCACTTCGACCATACACATTCAATGTCTGCTGAAAATATCCTGGTTTTCCGTCAGCACCGCTAAAATCTTTTAAAGTAGTTCCTCCTGCTTTGATCGCATCAGCAAGAACTTGTTTGATATTCGACACAAGTTTTTCAACTCTCACCTTTGAAACTTTACAGGCTGTACGGTTCGGATTTATTCCACTTAAAAAAAGCGCTTCTTGCGCGTAAATATTACCTACACCGACCACAATATGGTTATTCATAATAAAGGACTTAATTGCTACTTTTCTTGATTTTGCTTTAGCGTGTAAATAATCAGCATTGAACTCTTCAGTTAATGGCTCCGGTCCTAATTTTTCTAATAAAGAATGCTTATCCGCTTGTTTATTTAAAATAATACTGCCAAAACGTCTAGGATCATTAAAACGAATGATTTTCCCGTTGGATAAACATATATCCACATGATCATGTTTTTGTACGGGCTCTTTTGCTTCCCGCTTACCAACAATTCTTAAACTACCGGACATTCCTAAATGGATCATTAAATCACCAACGTGTGTTTGCAGCAATAGATATTTTGCTCTACGAGTGATACCCGTGATTTTTTGTCCGTTTAGTTTTTTATTCAGCGCTTTATCAACTGGCCAACGAAGCTTAGCTTGTCGAATGATCACATGCTCAATAGTTTGCCCTTGCGCAAACGGCTCTATCCCTCGCCGAGTTGTTTCAACTTCTGGAAGCTCTGGCATTATTCCTTATCATCCTGTTTTTTTTCTTCTTGTTTTTCTTTAACCATAGTTTCACTCGATTGACTGGTTGCTTGTTGCTCAGCTGATTCCACCGACTTACTCATAAAACGTCCGAGCAACATAAACATCAAGATCAAAGCTGATATAATGATAATCACAACGTTTAGCCACTGTTTTTGATTCATATTATTTCTCACTCTCGTTGCTTATCTGCTTAGTTTTTCTAAACTGCAATAATAATATAACTAGTAAAAACAATAGAGGCAATATCAAAGAAAATAACCAATTATATAGAAAATGAGTAATCGGAGTTGTTCGAATAAAGTCATCTTTATGCTGGTCACCTGATGCTTCAATATTTTGCGCGGTTAACCAGCTAATAAGGTTAAGTGAAAATTGTCGATTCGCATAATTATTGATTGCTGAGTCCGACAAAAAACTGCTATCTCCAACTACTATAATTCGTTGATTCAGTTTATTATTTTCAACACTAAAAGCTAAATTAAAACCTTTTTGCTGTTCACCAATCTCTTGATTGAATGACAATTCCTTCTCTCCACTATTAAATTCATTCCAAACGCCTCTATGAGATTTTAAAATCGTCTGATACTCATTATCGATATTACGATTTTCTTCATCTAACTCAATTCCAACGCTCCAGGGAAAAGCTAGCAAACTATTAATATTGGTGTTAGCTACGTGCGAAGTAAACTGATTGACTATTAAAATCGCTGGATGCGGAGTCCCGCTTTGATATCCTTGCCAATCAATTAAAATGCCCTTGTTTGATTTTATCGATAAATAGTTTTGGATTTCTTGAGGAAGCGAGTCATTTTGCTCGCGTAAAACTAGTAAATTACCACCCTTTTCTAAATAAGAAATAACCGTATCAATTTCTCTAGGCAACCATTTTGTTTTACTCGCTGCTAGAATCAAAACCCTTGTATTTTTACTTATAAAGTTTTGTTTAGTTAAATTTTGCAAAGCGATTGGCCAACCCAACTCTTTTAATGAGTGATAGAATAGACCAATATCACGATTGGTTTTTCCAAACGGAGAAGCTTCACCATGCCCTTCAACAAAAGTTAGCCATTGATCGGCTCTCGAAGTTAAGTGGATGACCATTTGTGCCAATGTTTCTTTAGCTGGACGATCAAATGGATATCTAATTGTTTGCTGTTGCGTGCCAATTTTTAGAGTTACAAACTGGTCACTTATTTGGGAATTAGCAGCTAATGCTTGATGACTGGTAAATTCAAGTAATGAATTCTCATTGTACTGTTTGATAGCTTCAAAAGCTTGACGAATTTCATCATGATTTGCTTCGTCATTTATTACTGCAGTTACTAATATAGGAGCTTTTAAATCTGATATCTGATCTGCGATATGGCTTTTAAAGGAATGCAGTTTTCCCCGACTTATATCCCACCGTTGTTTACTGTCACTACTGCCAAATATTCCATTCGCAACCAGTAAAACCAGAGATGAAAAAACCAACACCATACCTGAGCGTGATTTTGAGTGTCGCAAACGTTGCATAGCAAATATCAATAAGGCGAAGAAGAAAAGCATCCAACTTAGAGCAAAAAATATTTCTGGAAGATCAATCAGCCCACTACGTAAATGTAAAAATAAATCCAGATAAATTGATATCGGTAGATTAATCGCGCTACTTCGTAATAATTCGTCGACTCCAAATAACAGAAGCATCGCTCCGATAACAAAAATCATAGCAGTCAGCGTTTTCTCAAAAAACAAACTAACCGCCACCGATACAAAACCATACAACAAACTGCCTGCAATTAAAACGACACTGGTTGTGGTGAGCAACCAACCATCTAGATCACTTGATAAATAAAAACAAAAACTGATCAAAATAAAATAAGCATGCGGCAACAAACTCAAAATAAAAACGCTACTAACAAGAGCCACTGCTATTGAGGTATTTGATAACGGCGAGTTAAGAACTAGACCTTGTTGTCCTCGCTCGTGGAAATTAGGCATTAACTGCGATGAAGCAATAATAATAATTAATATTTGCGCAACCAACACCAAACCCGAAAGTGGTTTTAAGATTTCATTAAATACTGATAATTGATCAATATTTTGCGCCTGAAGATAGAAAAAATTCTGATAACTGAGCGTTGCAAAAACACCAATCCCGACAAAGGTTAACAACAATGTAACTTGTGTACTTTTTCTTCTCAATAAATTTAATACTAATGAACGAATAACTTTACCCATTATTAAGCTCACACAAATCTATTTCGCCGCTCGCGAGCATTCTGAATAACGGCATTACTGCTTCAAACTCTGGCAAACAGAATTCAATATTTTCTTTGCCTATCTTCTCAATAAGATCATCTGACTTTTTCAGATTAAGTGCATTGATTTGAAATAACCCCTGGTGAGTTTTCTTTATCTCAAATTCACTTTCATTTGAATTTTCCAAATCTGACAATTTAGCAGAAACTTTCTTAGTCACTAATAAATATTTTTTTCGGTTTTCTTTTTTAAAGTGGTAAGCGATTTGGCTTTGATGAAAAACCACGATGTCGTCCGCCACTTCGAGTGCATGCTCTACATTATGAGTCGAAAAAATGCACAGCTCAATATCTTCCAAACTTTTAATATTCTGATTAAATCGATCTTGTTCTAACGGGTCTAAACTTTGGCACGGCTCATCAAAAAACAACCATTTTGGTTCAGTAATAAATACTTGTGCGATGGCAAGTCTTTGTAGATTGCCTTTTGAAAGTTTTGACATTTTTTGAACGAGTAAAGCATCAATTTGCCACTTCTGGCATAGCGCTTTTAGTTCTCTCTCAATCTGTTTTGAAGAAAGCTGCTTGAATTGCCCGCAAAGCGTTAAATATTCTCCACCGGTCATTCCAGCAATCGCCAACATAGTATCTGCTTGATAACCTAAGTGCTTTTTGAAATATAACTCATTCGGTAAAAGACTCTTAGAAGAACCAGAATTAAAACTTGCATCATATGAGCGATAGATTATCTCTCCATTATCAGGTTTTGATTCACCCGTTAAGAGCCGAATAAAGGAAGATTTGCCTGCACCATTTAAACCTAACAATGCGACTTTTTTACCTTTTGATATAGAGAGGTTGAGCTCGCGTATAATGTTGCTTTTGTTAAGCGATTTGGTTAAATTATTTATTTCTAAGCTGCAGTCCATTTATTCGCAATCACCACTAATTGAGGCTGTAAGGTTCCAGTTCAGATGAAACAATATAACGCCCCTGTAAAATAACTCGTCCAATATAACGGCTTTCACCTGTTGAAGTGAACTCAAATCGATACTCCCTAATTAACTTCCAACGTTTTGCCTGGTTTTTACGAAAGCCGATCCGGTGTAAAACAACGCTGTGATCGAGAAACTGAACACCCGCTTCTTTACATCTTTTAACCCCAGCTCTTAACGCCAGTTGTTTTAATTTTTGTGAGTAAGACCAATACCAGGCAATAAAGCATAGTATTAATAGTGTTATCACTTTAGACACTTCACTTTCCTTTAAATATAAAAAAGGCGACTAAAATTAAGTCGCCTTCTTGAAACTTGAATAACCTTAAACTTCTACAATTTATTAACTTATCTTAAGCTAACCCAAACGCTGTAGTCATGATTACTTATTCATCTTAGTAACAGTAACTTGCTCAATACCCGCTTTTTTAATCGCATCAACTACACCAACCACTATGCCAGTTCTTGCAGATTCAGAAGTTTGTACCAAAACGGCCGCTTTCGGTTTTTTTGCTAATGCGGCTGAAACACGTGCTTCAACTTGAGCAACTTCTATCAGGCTTGGTCCAATAGACACATCGCCCGTATCACTAATCCTTACAACGATTGGAGAAGTAGGATTAGGCGGCGCTTCGGATTGATTATCGGTCGGGCGCGCTATATCTATCCCCGATTCCTTAATAAATGAGGTGGTAACGATAAAGAATATCAACATGATAAATACAATATCTAACATGGGTGTCATGTCAACTTCGGTCTCGTCTTCGATTACGTGTCTGTGTTTGCGCATTTTAATACCTGTACTGTCATTGCTGGCTCAGGTCATTTTTGACTCTGAAACCCGCTATTTTGAAGAGAACTACCCCGCTCTCAGTCAAAAATTCATTATTATGGTGGAAATCTGGCTTACTATAACTAGTGCTTTAGAATAAGTCTAGGGCTGAATGGGTATAAGGCGGAAATTACTCTTCAAATGTTTGACCGGTGAGCTTTTCATATTTAATGATTAAGCCATCTCTGGATTCCACATTGTTTTCATCCATAGGAATGCAATCTACAGGACAAACCTGCTGACACTGGGGTTCATCGTAATGCCCGACACACTCAGTACATTTGTCTTTGTCGATTTCGTAGATTTCTTCACCTTGGTAGATCGCTTCATTTGGGCATTCTGGCTCGCAAACATCACAATTAATGCATTCATCGGTGATTATTAATGACACGTTATACTTACTCTTAAAGCTGCTGGGATTCAACTACTGCGGTATTGTACACGATACCTATCAACCAAGGAATATGCGTTGATCAGTGTCAATGTATGTACTGAGTATAGACGCTTCTAGCCGATTTGCTTCATCTCCGACATAAATCCTCTCAACTGCTTACCAATATTTTCTACTGGGTGACTGCGAATTGCTTCATTCACTTCGATTAACTGCTGATTGTCCACCTGACTGCTATCAGAGCTTAATCCTTCGCCCAAATCAGCTTTAGACAACTTAGCAACATAATCTTTAAGCAGAGGAACTGCAGCATGGCTAAACAGATAATTGCCATACTCGGCAGTATCAGAGATCACCACATTCATCTCGTACAACTTATTTCGAGCGATACAATTGGCGATCAGCGGAGTTTCATGCAGTGACTCATAATAAGCAGATTCTTCAACTATTCCAGCAGAGACCATAGTCTCAAAAGCCAGCTCGACACCCGCTTTGATCATCGCCACCAGAAATACGCCACGATCATAATATTCTTGCTCGCTAATCTCTTCATCGCAATCTGCTGCTAATTCAAACGATGTTTCAGCTGTTTGCGCGCGCCATTTGAATAAGTCGGTATCATTATTCGTCCAATCCTGCATCATCGTTTCTGAAAATACTCCTTCGATAATATTATCCATATGTTTTTCAAACAGTGGTCTGAGAATCGTTTTTAATTCCTCAGAAATTTCATAGGCGCGAATTTTCGCGGGATTAGATAGGCGATCCAGCATATTGGTAATCCCACCATGTTTTAGCCCTTCGGTGACCGTTTCCCAGCCATATTGGATCAATTTACGGGCGTAACCGGCATCCACGCCTTGTTTAACTAAATGCTCGTGTCCTAAAATTGCGCCTGTTTGCAGCATTCCGCATAAAATAGTTTGCTCGCCCATCAGATCAGATTTAACTTCAGCAACAAAAGAAGACTCTAAAACGCCTGCGCGATCGCCACCCGTTGCTGACGCATAGGCTTTTGCAATTTTTAACCCATTACCATCAGGATCATTTTCAGGATGCACTGCTATCAATGTTGGTACACCAAATCCACGCAAGTATTCCTGACGCACTTCCGTTCCAGGGCATTTTGGCGCTACCATAATCACAGTTATATCTGGACGAATTTGCATGCCTTCTTCAACCATATTAAACCCGTGAGAATAAGACAAAACCGCACCCTGTTTCATTAACGGCATGATCGATTTTATAACTGGCGTGTGTTGCTTGTCGGGAGTGAGATTTAGTACTAGATCAGCTTGTGGAACCAAGTCTTCTAAACGACCAACATTAAAATCATTTTCACTCGCCCACTGCCAGGATTGACGTTTTTCAGTAATCGCATTTTCTCGTAAGGCGTAGCTAATATTTAAACCAGAATCACGCATATTTAACCCCTGGTTCAAACCCTGCGCTCCGCAGCCAACAATGACTATATTCCAATCTTTGATGTAATTACATCCGTCTGAGAATTCATCTCGTTGCATAAAGCGGCATTTGCCTAATTGCGCTAATTTTTCTCTGAGTGGCAATTGGTTAAAGTAGTTCGCCATTTTTGTTTCCTAGTTATTTAATTGATTACTGGGTTGTTGGTTGCGTTTGAAAGGCTTCGACCTCTCCCTAACCCTCCCCTTCCAAGGGGAGGAGACTTAGCTCCCTCTCCCTCAGGGAGAGGGTTGGGGTGAGGGGGATCTTTAAAGTAATTTAACCAACAACCTCTTATTAATATATGACCAAATATTAACCTCAGATTTATATTGCGTAAAACGATATATATGCAACTTAATATTGCATTTAACGCAACATGGTGTAAGCTATTCCTATGGACACTAAATCACTCGAAATATTTCAACACTTAGCAGGTAGTTTACATTTTGCTAAAACGGCAAAGGCTCACCATATGAGTCCTTCGACGTTAAGTCGATTAATCCAACGGATGGAGGAACAAATTGGTTGCACCTTGCTGATCAGAGACAATCGTCATGTCAAATTAACCACAAGCGGTGAAGAGTTTCTTAATTATGCGGATCAACAATTAGCTCAGTGGCAGACTTTAAAAAACAAAGTCGACCAAAATAAACAACATTTAACTGGCAAGCTGCATCTCTTTTGCTCTGTCACCGCCGCCTATAGTCATTTGCCAAAGTTACTTGACCGATTTCGTCAACAGCATCCTCAAGTTGAAATCATGCTAACAACGGGTGATGCTGCGGATGCCATTTCTATGGCACAAAAAGATAAAATCGATATTGCCATAGCCGCCAAACCGGAAATACTTTCTAAGCGAATCTTTTTTTCAACCATTGACCAAATACCATTGGCAATCATTGCACCGTCAAATTCGGCTAAAATACGCCAGCAATTACAACAATCAAAAATAGAGTGGTCAAAGATCCCATTTATTTTGCCCGACCATGGACCAGCAAGAGTACGTTTTAATCGTTGGTATCAATCACAAAAACAATCATCAAAACCTAAGATTTATTCAACCGTGTCAGGGCATGAAGCATTAGTCAGTATGGTTGCCTTAGGCTGTGGCGTTGGGCTTGCTCCAAGAGTGGTGATCGATAACAGCCCCGTTAAAAATCGCATCGAGCGCGTGTCGAATGTCGGCGAAATAGAACCGTTTGAATTAGGTGTTTGCTGTCTTCATAAAAAATTAAATCAGCCGATTGTTAAGGCGTTTTTTGATACGATTGATGAAGAACCGCACAGATAATTTAATGTCATATTTGAGTATCTCAATACAAAACTATTCTTAAGCGCACACAAATTGGCTTTATTCAGTAAAAACATAAAACTAAATCTGTTAGAATAGGAAAAATTAATTAGTCTATTGAAAAGTAAAAACAATTTGTCGATGTTTAGCTTTTAGCCGGTTAGCTTTATGTTTTTACTGAATAGAATCACTGTTAGACTAACCCATATCAGCCGGAACTGTAATGAATGAGAATCAATCAAGACCCATAAAGTTTGCGTTATGGTTAGCAGAAACCAAATTTGGAAAATATATTTTTGCAAACTCAGCGCGAGTTAGAATTGTCATTCTTATATTTGTAGCATTTACGCATAGCTTGTATTGGCTAACTTCATGGTGGTCTCCATGGCCATATATTCTATTCATGGCTTTGGGAGTTTGGTTTGGTCAAGGCATTTTTAAACCTTGGGCAACAATAGTTTCTCAGGCAATGCAACCCGAATGGGATTCGGCAATGTTAAAGATAACCGTGCCTTTTATTGTTTTTAATTATATTGCAGTATTTGCTTGTCTTTATATGTTTGGGGCTGTTGTAGATGGAAACGGCAACTCAATTAACAGTATGTGGCAGCACTTTTACTTTAGTGCAGTCACATTAACAACGCTAGGGTACGGCAACCTTACTCCTAGCGGGATTTTTTCCGAAGTTATAGCAACCATAGAAGCGGTAATTGGTTTTATGGGCTTCGCAGTTTTAGCGGGTATAGTCGCATCAATCGTACTAAAGCGCGTAGAAATAAATGATAAAGCCTAACAATCAAATTAATTCTACCTCCGCAAGCTGTCACTTTTTTTGCGGGGAAAAAAAATTGCCATCTCGCTCCGGTGAATTATTTGGGCGTTATGTACTTATAAGGATTCGATGAGTCTCGAGATCAGAACCAATTATTATTGATGATGGATTTAGCAGGGTTAAGTTCCTCGAAGGAAGAACGCCAACAACAACGGATGAAGAAGCTAAAGATTCCTTTTCATTGCTATCTGAATATCGAGATGGGGGAATATATGTAGCTCATTATTCAGGGTGTGGCGAATGGGAAAGGCATTCTAATGGTGATGAGTTAGTTCAAGTTTTAGGTGGTAAAACTACGTTAATTCTTCTTGTAAACGGTAAAGAGCTACGGAATATATTATCAAGTGGGCAAATGTTGGTGGTGCCAAAGGGGGTTTGGCATCGTTTTGAATCGCCTGACGGAGTTAAAGTTATGACTATCACCCCACAACCAACAGAGCATAGTATTGGGCATCCAAGTGGTAAATAACAAAGCATTTAAATCGTTCGCTGCCGCTCACTGGGTCTACAGGATAATGAATGAAAAAGTTTAAGCATGATTATGGTGTTTTTATATGTAAACATGTTTTTAAAAACAAATCATCAGTTGATTTAGTTATAAGGGACTCAGATGGTCACTGGCAGTTTTTATGTGGAAAAGACTCAAAGAAAGACCTAGATGAATGCCATTTGGTTGGTGTTGAGCATTTATTAAAATTCGATCCAACGTTGGAAATTATGGTTGAACTCAAACCATCTGAAGGAGCAGAAAGATCTAATTCTAAATACGGTTGGGAATTTTTTGAATTAAATTAAAAACGGTTATTTGCCAGGCAATTAATTGCTTCACCCCCTTTTTTCTGCGACATCACTCTTCAATCTATACCCCACCATCCCAACACTACTGACACACTGCTGTCAGCAGCCTCAATATATAATCTCCCGACAATTAAGCAAGAGATATTAAATTATGAAAATAAATTATTTTGTGGTCGGCACGAATAACATCGAAGCTTCCGTTAAATTTTATGATGCACTATTTGAAGAGACTGGATTTATGCAGCTATTTGCTAGCGAAAGAATGACCTATTGGCAATGTGAGGATTTCACATTTGCGGTTGCGATACCCTTCAATGAGGAACCTGCCAGTAATGGAAATGGCACAATGGTTGGGTTTAGTGTTGGTTCAACTGAAGCAGTAAAAAGATTATATAAAAAAGCACTCGATTTGGGTGGCGATAATGAAGGCGAGCCGAACCAGCGAGGACCGTATTTTTCGGCATACATCAGAGATTTAGATAAAAATAAGATATGCTTTTTCGAACCAAACGCTCAATAGATTGAATCGTTATGCCGTCATGCGGATGGGGCTACACTAAAAACCCTTAAACCAAATAGAGCAAATATTCAAAACTCGCGGATGCGCTTGTCCGCGAAGCTCAGCAGGACTCTGGCTTCAAAAAGGCATAACAAACGAATCCAACCCCGTTATAACTCCAAGTTATAGCAAAAACTTCAATTACCAACCAAACTACTTGTAAGAGTTTTTATTCCTATGTTACAAATAACCAACAGCAAAATTTATGTAAAAATATAGAAAAATATGAAGCGTTTATCTTTAGTGATTATTAACATTCTCGTCGTGGTGATTCTCTTATCGCCTCGGGGGCTTTTGTTACGCTAAAGAAAATTAAGCAAAAATAACAAACCCTCGCTCTGAAAAGACCGAGGGTTTTTTTTTGCTATTTATCGAAGAATTTATAACTGACTTTGCTGAATAATTTTTGATTTAAAAGATGTAGATAAACGAAATGAACGAACAACAAAATTGTACCGGTGCAAACCTTACTTTATCAGTACTTGAGCAGCAAGGTGTTACCGATATTTTTGGATACCCCGGCGGTGCCATCATGCCAATTTACGATGCGATCTATGATAGTCCGGTAAAACATTATTTATGTCGTCACGAACAAGGAGCTTCTTTTGCTGCAATTGGCTATGCCAGAGCTTCAGGAAAAGTTGGTGTTTGCTTAGCGACCTCGGGGCCTGGAGCAACCAATTTATTGACAGGACTTGCCGATGCAATGGCTGATTCAATTCCTGTAGTCGCCATTACAGGTCAGGTTGGCACAAAAGCAATGGGATCAGATGCTTTTCAAGAAGTTGATATTGTCGGATTAAGCCTTGCTTGTACCAAACATTGTTTTCAAGTTAAAAAAATTGATCAACTTGAAGAATACTTAACTAAGGCATTTCAAATAGCGCAAAGCGGTAGACCGGGCCCTGTTTTAATCGACATTCCAAAAGACATTCAAATATCTCAAGCAAAAGCTAACCACGCCAACCTTGCCGAATCAAATTTGCAAAAACGCTCAGAACAAACTGTCTGTCAAACAAGTCTGTACACTGACGCGGAAAAATTAATTTCTACATCACAAAAACCTATCTTGTATGTTGGTGGCGGTGTTGGAATGGCAAATGCTGTGGATGATTTAAACCGACTAATTTCTATCACAAATATTCCGAGCGTAGCAACTCTTAAGGCGTTAGGCAGCGTATCTTCTAAGCAACCTTTCTATTTAGAAATGCTTGGAATGCACGGTACAAAAGCTGCCAATACCGCTGTACAAGAGTGTGACTTGTTGATCGTCATTGGTGCGCGTTTTGATGATCGGGTAACAGGAAAGCTCGATGAATTTGCACCTCATGCCAAAGTCATCCACATGGATATCGACCCAGCCGAAATAGGCAAACGTCGGCATGCTGATATTGCAATTACTGATAACTTAAAAAATAGCCTACCCAATTTGATCAAAGCAATCGAATCACAAAAGTTTGATTTTAATGCTTGGCAGATACGGTGTTTAGAACTAAAGAAAAACAATTCTCAACCTATATCGAATGAGAACAAAAATATTTTTGCTCCAGCACTACTACGAAACCTTAGCAATACACTCCAGAACAACGCTATTGTCACCACCGATGTAGGTCAACATCAAATGTGGGCTGCACAAACTATGCGTTTCAACCACCCATCACAATTTATTACTAGCGGCGGTTTAGGCACTATGGGCTTTGGAATTCCTGCTGCTATCGGCGCACAAATTAGTGCTCCGAAAACTCAAGTGGTGACTGTCTCAGGTGACGGATCGTTTATGATGAATGTGCAAGAGTTAGCGACTATAAAACGATACCAACTACCCGTAAAAATAGTATTAATCGATAACAGTCGACTCGGCATGGTTCGCCAATGGCAAGAATTATTTTTTAAACAACGCTATAGCGAAACCGATTTATCAGATAATCCAGATTTTGTAACACTAGCAACGGCGTTTGACATTAAAGCGAAGACAATTACTAAAACGAATGAAGTATCAGATGCCTTCGATGAAATGTTAAATCATAACGGAGCTTATTTGCTACATGTAAAAATAGACGCCATGGACAACGTTTGGCCGCTAGTTCCGCCTGAGACTTCTAACAGTAAAATGATAGAAAAAACAGCCTAATCAGTTTCAGTATCAGTATCAGTATCAGTATCAGTATCAGTATTAAAACTAACGAGATAAAAACATGACTCAACCGCAAAATCCGACCGAATACAATCATCGCAAAGATCACACTCTAGAAATAACCGCAGAAAACCAACCAACGGTACTAGAGAGAGTATTGCAAGTCACCCGTTATCGTGGTTTCTCAGTGACCGCTTTTAGCGCACTACCAGATATAACCGGCGCAATGTTGGAGATGACTCTCACTGTTAATCAAGAGAGTCGTTCCTCTTGCCATGATGATAGCGATATGCTCAAACTATGCACCCAATTAAATAAACTATTCGATATTCAACATGTTAATCTTAAATCCATGAGCATTGGCAATACTAAAATTCACGGCAATGGTTTTAGCCATTCAGCGTGCAGTGCTCCGAAATACACTAATTCTGAATTTAGCGGTTTAATATCTAACCTAAATTAGACTAGTATTAGGTAACATTAGTTAATATTTAACATGCTTATTGTTAAAGGCTTTAGGAAACAAATATGGCAAAAATAAATTCAGATCTCATTTGGTTTAATGGCGAATTTGTCGCTTGGAAAGACGCGACTGTCCACGTAATGAGTCACGCACTTCACTATGGTTCTTCCGTCTTTGAGGGTATTCGCGCCTACGATACTCACAAAGGCAGCTGTATTTTTCGACTGACCGAACACATCGAGCGATTATTTAATTCTGCAAAAATTTATCGTATGAATATTCCATATAGTCAGCCGCAAATAGTTGAGGTGTGCAAACAAGCGGTTAGCAAAAATAACTTAAAATCCGCATACTTGCGTCCCCTGATATTTTTAGGCGAAGTAGGCATGGGGTTACGACCTCCAACCGACGCAGTTTCAGATGTGATCATTGCAGCATTCCCGTGGGATGCTTATCTTGGCGAAGAAGCTGTCGAACAAGGCGTTGACGTTGGCGTTTCCAGCTGGAATCGACTCGCACCAAATACTATGCCTACCGCTGCAAAAGCGGGTGGAAATTATTTGTCCTCACAATTAATTTCCTGTGAAGCCGCTCGCCATGGCTATGCCGAAGGGATTGGATTAGACGTCAACCAATACGTCAGTGAAGGAGCGGGACAAAATATATTCTTAGTTAGAAAAAATATCATTTACACCCCACCAAGCACTGCATCCATTTTGCAAGGCTTAACCAGAGATACCGTAATATCTCTCGCAAAAGATAGTGGTTTTGAAATAAAAGAAGAACCCATTTCACGTGAAAGCTTATATTTAGCTGATGAAATTTTTATGACAGGCACAGCAACTGAAGTCGTCCCAGTAAAAAGCGTTGATGGCATACCCGTTGGCAAAGGTTCAAGAGGCGCTGTCACCAAAAAAATTCAACAAGCTTTTTTTGGGTTATTCGACGGAACAACCGAAGATAAACACGGATGGTTAGAAAAAGTTTAATTTCGTCCAGATAAAAAGGAGATTGCCACGTAGTTCTCCTCGCAATAGCAAAAGGTGTTTTTCCTCTGTTATCTCTGTGGTAGAAAATTGTTTTAAGAATTTAATTAGTGAGAAACGTGCCGTGCCAAAATTAAGATCAGCAACCACCACCCAAGGCAGAAAAATGGCCGGTGCTCGTGCATTATGGCGAGCCACTGGTATGAAAGATTCCGACTTTGGAAAACCAATTATCGCGGTGGCAAATTCCTTTACCCAGTTCGTCCCTGGTCATGTCCACCTAAAGGACATGGGACAATTAGTCGCAGGCGCAATTGAAAAAGCGGGCGGCGTAGCAAAAGAATTTAACACCATCGCGGTTGATGATGGAATTGCCATGGGTCACTCAGGCATGCTTTATAGTTTGCCTTCACGTGATTTAATCGCTGATTCAGTTGAGTATATGGTCAACGCACATTGTGCCGACGCGATTGTTTGCATTTCTAACTGTGACAAAATCACCCCTGGAATGTTAATGGCTGCTATGCGACTCAATATTCCAGTCATATTTGTTTCTGGCGGTCCAATGGAAGCAGGCAAAACGACACTTTCTGATCAAATAATAAAACTCGATTTAATTGATGCCATGATCAAAGGAGCTGATCCAACCGTTGATGATGAACAAAGTGATGAAATCGAAAGATCAGCTTGCCCAACGTGTGGATCTTGCTCTGGAATGTTTACCGCTAATTCAATGAACTGTTTGGTCGAAGCTTTAGGGTTAGCTTTACCTGGAAATGGTTCGATGCTAGCCACCCATAAAGATCGAGAGCAATTATTTTTAAACGCTGGCAAACAGATCGTCGCGTTAGCTAACCGATATTATCAGCAAGATGATCGAAGCGCTTTACCAAGAAGTATTGCTAACAAAACTGCATTTGAGAATGCCATGAGTTTGGATATCGCTATGGGTGGATCGACCAATACTATTTTACATTTACTCGCAGCAGCTCAAGAGGGCGATATTGATTTTAAAATGCAAGATATTGACAGACTTTCTAGGAACATTCCGCATTTATGCAAAGTTGCTCCGTCTACACCCGAGTATCATATGGAAGATGTACATCGTGCAGGTGGAGTTATCGCTATCCTCGGTGAACTTGCCAGAGCGGATTTACTAGATACTTCTGTGACCAATATTTTTGGCAATAGTCTAGCAGATCTGATTCAAAAATATGACATTAAAGTAACGGATGATGAAAATATAAAAACTTTCTTTCGTGCCGGTCCTGCTGGAATAAAAACCACCAAAGCTTTTAGTCAAGATTGTCGATTTGACACACTTGATAATGACCGTGTTAATGGCTGCATAAGACAATACGAACACGCTTTTTCAAAAGAAGGCGGTCTTGCCGTTTTGAGTGGCAATATTGCTGTTGACGGGTGTATTGTAAAAACAGCTGGGGTTGATGAAGATAATTTAACCTTTACTGGAATCGCGCACATTTTTGAAAGCCAAGATTCAGCCGTTGATGGTATTTTATCAGGCAAAGTGGTTGCGGGCGAAGTAATTGTTATCCGTTATGAAGGACCTAAAGGCGGACCGGGAATGCAAGAAATGCTTTATCCAACCACTTACCTTAAATCTATGGGGCTTGGAAAAAAGTGCGCGCTAATTACTGACGGTCGTTTTTCGGGTGGGACTTCTGGTTTATCAATTGGACATATTTCGCCTGAAGCAGCTAGTGGTGGAACAATTGCCTTAATCGAAAATGGCGATGTTATTTCAATTGATATTCCGCAAAGAACGATTCAACTAAAAATATCCGAAACAGAATTAACAGAGCGCCGCAACAAAATGCAAGCAAGCGATTCTAATGCCTGGCAACCGAGAGAACGTGTTCGACCAATCAGTTATGCACTAAAAAATTATTCCATGTTAGCCACAAGCGCCGATAAAGGAGCCGTTAGAGATAGAGACTTACTGGATCAATTTAGCTCCACTAGCGTAGCAAAAAATGAATAACATCGTCTTAAAAAAACCAATCAATAAGGACGGTCAAAAAAGTGATATTGGCTTAGCCTATTTAAGGCGAATATTGCTAGCTAAAGTTTATGATGTGGCAAAAGAAACCGAACTAACCAAAATGACCAATCTGTCAACGCAATTTAATCATGAAATTTATCTAAAAAGAGAAGACCAGCAACCAGTTCAATCATTTAAAATTCGTGGCGCTTATAATAAATTAGCGAATTTAGTTGAAAGCAAACATGAGATTAAAGAAGTTGTTACTGCTTCAGCAGGCAATCACGCCCAAGGCTTAGCGTTAGCTGCACAAAAGCTAAAGATTAAAGCAACTATTTTTATGCCAATCACCACACCAGAAATAAAAACAGAAAACGTAAAACGTCTGGGTGGATATGTTAAATTGATCGGCAAGGATTTTGATCATGCTCATGCGGAATCAGTCGCCTACGCCGAAAAAAATGGCCTTCAATATATTCATCCGTTTGACGATCTAGATGTGATTGCGGGACAAGGTACTGTTGCTAAAGAAGTGTTGCAACAGCAGCCAAATTCAGATGCGATTTTTATTCCGGTAGGCGGCGGTGGATTATTAGCCAGCATGGCTGTTTACATAAAACAACTCAGTCCGAATACGACCATCATCGGTGTCGAAGCCGAGGATTCTGCTTGTTTACATGCGGCACTGGAAGCCAACAATCCTGTCGAGCTTGATCATGTTGGATTGTTTGCTGATGGCGTAGCGGTTAAGAAAATAGGAGACAATACCTTTAAGTTAATTCGCCAATACTGCGATGCCGTGATTACCGTTAACAGCGACGAAATTTGTGCCGCTATAAAAGACATTTTCGAGCAAACACGAGTGATTGCTGAACCCGCTGGAGCGCTATCTTTAGCTGGGCTTAAAAAATATATCTCTAATACAGAAAATGATTCAGGTAAAAAATTAGTTGCCATTTTGTCTGGTGCAAATATGAGTTTTCATAATTTAAGGTATGTTTCTGAACGCTGTGAGTTAGGAGAGAAAAAAGAAGCAGTATTAGCGGTTACTATTCCAGAAGAAAAAGGCAGTTTTAGACGATTTTGTCAGGCACTTGATGGTAGAGCAATCACTGAATTTAATTATCGTTATTCTCAATCAAAGAATCATCAAGCTCAAAAAAATCAGGCACACATTTTTGTCGGTGTTCGGCTAAATGAAAAAGTGAATGCTAGAGAAAATTTGATAGCAAATTTAATTAACTCAAACTATCAAGTCAACGATTTAACTGACAATGAATTAGCGAAATTGCACGTCCGTTATATGGTTGGCGGTACTCATTCAACTCTTTGCAATGAAAGGATCTTTCAATTTAAATTTCCGGAATATCCAGGCGCTTTAGAATTATTTTTAAATACTCTAGGAGAGCTTTGGAATATTACCTTATTTCACTACCGTAATCATGGTGCTGCTTTTGGACAGGTTTTAGCGGGTTTTGAAGTACCTGAGAAGCAACAGCTGGAGTTTTTTAGGCATTTAAGGGAACTCGACTATGAGTGGCAAGAAGAGACTCATAACTCGGCTTATCAAGCTTTTTTAGGGAGGTAATTATTCTATATTAGTCAATGTACAGACCATTTAGCTCTTCGTGTATCATTCGAAAGCTTGCCATCTAAAAGACTTATTGGCTTCCCAGGATAATTATATTGCCAACCGAGTTTAACTGCATCAATAATACACTCTCTTATAATTTTTGGTGTTATAGATTCAAATGAATCTCTTTCAGGATAACCTGATCGACAATACCCTACATATGCCAACAAAAGCTGCCCTTCACTTTCATGCTGAATAGGGATAGCATATTGGTCATCGTGCCATTCTTCATGAGATATTTTCTTCCTGACTTTCCAGAAAAATTTTTGCCCATCGATTTCTATCTTCCTGAATCCCTTTTTTGAAATAGCCATTATTTCTAACTGAATTGCTTTATTACGGTAATCTTATTCCATTCACCGACCGCGCTATCAATTGTCATTGTTAGGTTTTTTGCTCTTGCGGTATTCATAAAATATCCATAGGAATGTACCAAATATTCCCACCGGATAATTATATCCTGAATAACTATTTAGCAATATGGAAAATAACCAGCTTTGGTCAAGATAGCTTAGAGCTGAAATCATGATTATACCAGTTAGAATACTAGAGGCTGCTACAGCATATTTTCCAAGCCCTTCTCTCTTAAAAAGAACGAGGGCTGCCAATAACAGACCAATAATATTCGTCAGGCAAAATATCCTGATATCAATGAGCAAATTGGAATAAGCTTTTTCTATATGCTTCTTTACATCTTTCTTCCAACCAAACACTTTTTCTAGAAGAGCTTTTGTTAAAGGATTTCTGGAACTATAGCTACGGTCTGTAACCTCACTCTCATCTTGAGTCATTTGATTTACATAGTTCTCAGGATTCTCTCTAAAAGATGATACTTCTGCCCGAATAACTTCTATTTGGTGATCTGCTAAGAGTGACTGAGCTTTTTTACTATTTACAGCTTCTTCCGCTAGATCTATCTTGGACTCGACTATTCGAGTTACTTTTTCTGTAACCTGAACTCTAGAGTTTTCTTTTATTCTTTCTGACTCAGTAAAAGACATGGTCAATGCAACACTAAACAGAACCGCAAAAACTAATTGAATTGTTATTCCAGCTTTGTACATTTTTACCTCTGATGAGCCTAACGTTTTTTATATTCAGCTGTGTTTTATACCCGCTCTAAAAACTGAACGAAAATAGACTTTACCCATAAAATCAACAGACTATAGGTTTTATTAGCACATTGCAAAGGATAAAAATTCGCTTCAAAAAGTAACTTCAAATCTTTGGGTGTTTTCGCCTAGATCGCTTGGACAAGATTCTAGAAAAACTATCATTTTTAACAGTTATTTTCTCATCGCAAAACTTGTATGGTTTGCGATCTTAAGTAAGATCACTATTATCTAAATTTGGAGAACTATAATTATGCCCTCAAAAATTCTATTTCTGGCCGGTAGTACCAGAGAAAAATCCTTAAACAAAATGCTTGCCAATAATGCCTACCGGATGGCGGAATCACAAGGCGCTTCGGTTACCCTAATTGATCTTAAAGACTTTCCTATGCCAATTTACAACGGCGATCTCGAAGCTGAAAGCGGCTTGCCCGAAAAGGCCATTGAATTAAAAAAGCTATTCACTGAGCATTCAGGCGTTTTTATCGCCTCACCGGAGTATAACAGCTCATTTTCACCCTTACTCAAAAACTCATTAGACTGGATTTCAAGACCGCATTTGGAGGATGAGCCGAGTTTATCCGCTTACCGAAATAAAATAGCAGCAATCGTTGCCGCTTCTCCAGGAGGGTTTGGCGGTTTACGCGGTCTTTTGCCATTAAGAATGATGTTAGGTAATATGTCGGTTATTGTCATCCCTGAACAATTGGCAATATCTCATGCAAACAAGTGTTTTGATGAAGATGGACAATTGACGGACGAACACCATAACAACACCTTATCTAGAGTGGTCTCTCGACTAATTGAGGTTACGGAAAATAATAAATGAATGAATCACAACCCATCATTGAAACCCCTAGCTTAGAAAATAACGAGCACCGCTCAGCCACATGGATTGAGTTATTTTTCGATTTGATCTTTGTAGTCGCTGTCGCAAAAGCTGCTCATGTGCTGCTTCATGTTCATGATGGTCATATTGAAAGCGTTATTTATTTAAAATACGTGTTAATTATGATACCTCTCTGGTGGGCTTGGACTGGTAGCACTTTATATTCAAGCCGGTTCGATTGTGATGATGTATTGCAACGAATATTGAGCTTCGCACAAATGTTTTGTGTGGTAATTCTCGCGGTGAATATTAATACCGACTTTGATACTTATTATTTTGGTTTCCTGATGGGTTACGTAGCAATCCGGTTTTTTACCGTTTTAATGTATGCCCGCGCTAGTTTTAATTATCCAGAGAAAAAACATGTCTCAAATTATCTAGCCGTCGCTTTTTCCATTGGTATTTTAATCAGCCTTTGCTCATTATTTTTTGATGGTTTGCTTCGCTATATAATTCTATACACTGGAATCGCATTTGATATCATTATGCCTCTACTTGGCGGCAAGCGCTTAAAAACAGTTCCAGTTAACTCACATCATTTACCCGAACGTTTTGGGCTTCTTACTATTATTCTGTTTGGCGAAGCCATATTAAGTCTAGCAAATAGCTTTAAAGACTTTTCCTGGACTATTGAGTCGATTGCAATGGCGAGTTGCGGGTTTATTTTGACTTGCAGTTTTTGGTGGTTATATTTTGATAATACCGATAGAAAAGTCACTGGAAAAATTGTTGGACATGGACAGAGTATTATTTATTCTCACATTTTAATTTATATTGGTTTGGGCGGTATGGCTGCGATGATCCGCTTTGCTGTTATTCCAGAACTCAATTTATTTGACTATAAAATATTAGCTATGTTTAGCGTACTAACTTTTATACTAGCGCTTCAGTTTTTGCATTTTATGTTTCATCAGGGAAAATTGAGAAAACAACTACTAATAAATGCGTTTATTTATAATCTTATTTTTGTAGCTTTAATTATATTTGGCTTTTCAATTACTTTTATTATGGCGAGCGTAACAAGTTTAACCGTGTTCTATGTAGTGACCGATCGTTATATTTTTAGTAAATCGATATAGACCTCCCCCTAAAAAAGGGGGATTGAGGGGGATTTTTAAGTGTTTTACAAAAATTTACTACCGTTATCACCTCCCAACTCTTTAAATCTCCCCTAACCCCTCTTTAGTAAGGAGGGGAACAAAACCGCAGAAAATAATAGAGTTTGCGGGAAACTTACTGATTAACTTTGCATTTTATTAATCCTAATAAAATTGCTTTCGCCACCGCATGAGTTTTATTCGCGGAGTCTAATTTTATAACTGCATTTTTAAGGTGAAAATTAACCGTTGATTCTGATATATCGAGAATCATGGAAATTTCCATTGCTGTTTTACCTTCGGCACTCCATAACAAACATTCACTTTCTCTAACGGTTAGCTCCTGCAAAGGTATATTCTGCTCTTTCAAATCGTTGGTAGGATACAATGAACTAACGGGATATATTTGAAGCAATTTTTCATGTAAATATGGCAAAATAATATGTGCGATGTATATGACTTTCTGTCCTAGATGTGACGCAACATCAAACTGTCGATTACTACCAAAACTCAACATGCTAAAGTCACCGCAATTTCCATTCACACCAATGCTAAACCCTTCAGTTAATTCATACTTTGAACAAGCTTCGCCGAATGCAATCACTTCTTCATTTTTATCTATGAATATATTTTTCCAGTCATAAGGGGTTCGATGAGATAAACAGTGTTTTATTACCGGGTCAACAAAAACATAGTTGTTTTCTTGATATTCTGACATCCACTCATCTGGATAATTACCGATGGTATTCAATTCCAATCGAGTGATTGCCTTTGGAAATACTCTTGCAAAAGTAAAATATTTGAATCCAAATTTGGCCGCAATTTTTTGCAATACTTTTGTAACTTCGATTTGAGTAAAAGATTTCTCTATTTCTTGTATGGTTGTCTGCGCGATACTATCTAGTTCTTCCTTTTTCATTATAGCGATCCAAATATATTAGTCTCGAAACTGAATACTAAACCATTAGTGTCAATTAGTATAATCGTACCAAAGACTAAAAAGTATTTGGACTCGCTAAGTTATCTATGTTCTAACTAGAAGCTACGGCAAATCAAAAACCAACGCTTCACTATTTTCCAATCCCTTGAATTCCAGTTCAGTTATTTCTTTTACGGTTGCTCCATCACCTTCTTTTAAAGTTTCACCTGCAATTTCGATGCTCCCAGAAACCACATGAACATAAGTTGTTCGTGAAACTTCAACCGGTAGAGTAGCTTTTTCATCTACACCTAAATGCAGCTGATATAAACTCGCATCTTGATGAATGAGTAACGAGCCATCTTTGCCATCTGGGGAAACAATTAACTGTAGTCCCTGTTTATTTTCAAATCGCTTTTGTTGATAACTCGGATCAAGTCCTTTCTCATTGGTTTGTACCCAAATTTGCAAGAACTTTAAAATCTCGTTTTGAGATGGGTTATACTCACTATGAGTCACACCTCGACCAGCACTCATTAGCTGAAATTCGCCAGCAGGTAAAGTTTCAATATTGCCCATGCTATCCTTATGCTCAATCGTACCCGATTTTACATAGCTGATAATTTCCATATCTGCATGAGAATGAGTTGCGAACCCTTGACCTTCGGTAACGGTATCATCATTGATTACTCTTAGAGCCGACACGCCCATATGTTTTGGATCATGGTAATCAGCAAATGAAAACGTATGGTAACTCTTAAGCCATCCAAGATTTGATCTTCCTCTATCACTGCTTTTTCTAATGGTAATCATAGTAGTTCTCCTTTATTGATTTCTTAACCCAAGAAATATTTAGAAAGCCATAGTAACGCTGATCGAAAATTTATGATAACTGTGAAATTTAATAGGTTGAAACAACTGTATGGCCTAAATTGCTATACCTGCTCAGCTATCTTAGCGATAAATTAATGATATAGATCAATTTTTATCAATAATCTTGTATAAATTAAACAGGCATGAGAACTTAAGCATCATTGATGCCTCAAAAACCTATAAGCTAATCTAACAGCTGTCACTTGATCATCAGGAAGTAAATTATGCATTCTCCTCAGTCAATTCCTTTGCGATGTTACATACAATTATTTTTTTCTACCCTGATAATCCTTCTATTTTCGGCTTGTAGCAGCTCTGGAAAAGATCCCGTTATCGACCCACCAGAAACTGATATCGCCGCACTTAAAGTCCAGCTAGGAGAGGTCATATTTAACGATACAAATTTATCAGAACCTGCTGGACAATCATGTGCTACTTGCCATGAAGCCACTGCCGCATTTACCGATCCAAACTCCAGTAACTTATTGCCAATATCTGAAGGAGTGGTTGCAGGACGTTTTGGAAATCGAAACGCCCCCACAGCGAGTTACGCGTCTTTTATTCCAGAATTTTCATTCGATTCAACCAATAATGAATATGTGGGTGGTCAGTTTTTAGACGGGCGAGCCGCCGATTTAACTGAACAAGCGAAAGCTCCCTTTCTTAACGAAGTCGAAATGGCAAATACCGACGAAGAAATGGTAATTCAAAAAATTCGAGCAGCAGGGTATGCCGATCTCTTTCGACAAGTCTACGGTGAGTCAAGTTTAAATGATACTCAATCCGCATTTAATAATATGGCGGATGCAATTGCTGCATTTGAATCGACAGATTTATTCTCTCCGTTTAGCTCAAAATTTGATGCCGTATTAGCGGGCACTGCAGAGTTATCTGCACAAGAAACCAGGGGATTGGATTTATTTCAGAACAAAGCCCTCTGTACCGAATGTCATACCATTCCCGAAGGTGTTCAACCATTATTCACCAATTTTACTTACAGTAATATTGGCACACCTGCCAACCCAAATAATCCAGTGTATGAAATTGACTCCGATTTTATTGACCTTGGCTTGGCGCAAAACACAAGTCTCACAACAGATATTAGTTTAGAGCAAGGAAAATTTAGGGTTCCAACTTTACGCAATGTTGAAATTACAGCGCCTTATATGCACAACGGCGTTTTACAAACCTTGGAACAGGTGGTTAATTTTTACAACACTCGCGATTCAAATCAATGTTTTGGGGCAAATGCGGAGCCGCTTGTTAATTGTTGGCCGGAGCCTGAAGTAAATATTAATGTTGATATTAGCAGCATGGGCGACTTACTCTTATCTGAACAAGAAGAGGCAGATCTTGTGGCATTTTTGAAAACATTGACGGATGGGTTTTAATTAATTATTTTTCATCAACCACAAAATAGCCAACGCCCATATTGCCTTTTGACAACATTTTTGTCGAAGAGATAATCGAAGGTAAATAATTAGCCTCCCTAAAAATATAAATCATCACTGAATCAAATCCCGTTAAAACTACTTGATAATTTTTATCGGGAAATTGTTCTTTTATCTCTTTGTCAATTTTACTGGCAACCAATTTACCAAACTCGAACAATAAGTCTCCATCGTTAAAACTAGTTATAGACAGCGAACCATAATAACTCTTTAACTGTTCATAACCTGGATGGTTTTGTAAAAGAGAAAGTACATTTAAGCTATTGTTGGAACATTCAAATTCGACTGGATCATCTCCTAAATATCGAAGTGTAAATTGTGGGCTAATGGACAACCTGTCTGCGTTAATTCTAACAGTCGGTTGATATTTTTTGACTCCCGGCAATAAACTCTCAAGCTTTATTTCAGGCTTTTTTATTGAAAGTTTGTTTTTAGCGGCTTTCTCCCAAAGCATGTACGCTTTGTTTGATTCACTCATATACTTAGCAACAACCCATTGCGGATTACCTACAGCTTCTGCATTTGAAATTCGCTCTTCTTCTGACTGATCGCCACAATAGAGAGTCACAAATAAAAAATGCTGTTCTTCCCATAATTGCTGAATAAAATCTTGCTTGCAGACTCTTTTTAATACATCAATAACCAACTCAAAAATATGAGAAAGGAATTGCTCGGCTGCTTGGTCATCTTCATTTACTATCGATAATTCATCGCAAATTGGACCGATTGTTCGTAATAATTTATCTGTTTCGTTAGATAGTTGTTCGCTATCTCCATGATAATAAAAGTCACATGGACTCCATTTGTGAGTAAACTGATATTCTTCGTCAGTTAACGGATTAGAAAGATCTTTATGATAGTTTGCGCTAGCTAATCGCTCATATGTATTGTATGTAGGGAATAAATAACCAAAAGTACTTCCATCATAATAAAGTGATAAACAATATAATGTTTCATTGTCTTGCTTTACTTGTTGCGTAATATCTAGGAAAGAACTTTCTATATCCTTATAAAGTAATTCCTCCAGCTTTTTAAAATCAAAAAAAAGACCATGCTTTGATAGATCGAATTCCGGCACTTTATAAACTTCCTCGCAGTACTTTGTTTGTTTAAGTTGATTTCTTAATCATGACCCAAGTAAGTGTATCCTATCATCATTAAATGCCAAAACTTAATAATATTTCTATACTAAAAACAAAAAAGCTACCGAAATTTAACTTCCGATAGCTCTGCTCATTCATTTTACTTTAAATTCTAATAAATGATGATTACTCCAAGTCAAACCGATCTAGCATCATAACTTTACTCCATGCAGCAACAAAATCTTTAACAAATTTTTCTTTGCCGTCGTCCGAAGCGTATACCTCTGCGACTGATCGCAATTCAGAATTAGAACCAAAAATTAGATCGACAGTAGTGGCGGTCCATTTTAATTTACCTGAAGCTCGATCATATCCATTGTAAATACCTTCGGCTTTTTTGGATTTTTTCCACTTTGTTGACATATCTAGTAAATTAACAAAAAAGTCATTGCTCAAAGTACCTGGTTTTTTAGTTAAAACACCGTGCTTACTTGCTGACGAGTTCGCATTTAGTGATCGCATACCACCAATAAGGGAGGTCATTTCTGGAACAGTTAAATTCAAGAAATCAGCCTTATTGACTAACGCTTCCGCTGGCGCATAAAAACTCTCTTGAGCAAAATAGTTTCTAAACCCATCTGCTTTTGGTTCTAATACAGCGAAGGATTTAACATTAGTTTGTGCTTGGGAAGCATCCGCTCTCCCTGCTATAAATGGAACATTGATCGTATAACCACCTTTTTTAGCCGCTCGCTCAATCGCTGCTGAACCGCCTAGCACAATCACGTCGGCCAAAGACACTTTTTTCCCGCCTTTTAGTGATTGATTAAAGCGCTGTTGAATTTTTGTAAGCTTTGCTAAAACTTTCTTCAAGCTTTTAGGATTATTAACTTCCCAGTCTTTTTGAGGAGAGAGTCTTAACCTTGCACCATTAGCGCCACCACGCATATCAGTTCCACGATAAGATGAAGCAGAAGCCCAAGCTGTACGTACTAAATCAGAGTTAGACAAACCAGAGCTCAAAATTTTATTTTTTAATTTTGAAATATCTTTAGTGTCGATAAGAGTGTGATCAACTGCAGAAACAGGATCTTGCCAAGTCAGTTCCTCCTTTGGAATTTCGCTACCCACGTAACGCGCTCTTGGTCCCATATCTCTATGAGTTAATTTAAACCAGGCTTTTCCGAATGCGAGGTCGAATTCTTTTGTATTTTTTAGGAAACGCTGAGAGATTGCTCTAAATTTAGGATCTTTCTTCAACGCCATATCAGTCGTAAACATGATTGGCGCATGTCTTTTTTTGCTGTCAAATGCATCGGGCACTAAGGACTTGGCGTCGTCAGCAGTTGGTATCCATTGAGTTGCTCCTGCGGGACTTTTGGTTTTTTTCCACTCAAATCTGAAGAGATTATCGAGGTATAAAATAGACCATGATGTCGGGGTTGAAGTCCAAGCTCCTTCTAAACCGCTGGTAATGGTATCTTCTGCATTTCCTTTACCACATTTATTTGTCCAGCCGAAACCTTGCTCTTCAATCGCCGCAGCTTCTGGCTCAGCGCCGACACAGTTTTTCGGGTTCTTTGCTCCGTGAGCTTTTCCCAAGGTGTGACCACCCGCAACGAGCGCAACGATTTCTTCATCGTTCATAGCCATACGACCAAATGATAAACGCATATCTTCTGCGGCCGCTAGCGGATCATGGTTTCCTCCGGGACCTTCAGGGTTTACATAAATCAGTCCCATCTGGACGGCTGCTAAATCACCTTTTAGTTTTCCTTTCTTAGTGCGGCGTTCGTCTGCCATGAATTTTTTCTCAGGCCCCCAATAAACCAAATCAGCTTCCCAATCATCTTCTCTACCGCCAGCAAATCCAAAAGTTTCAAACCCCATAGATTCTAACGCGACGTTACCAGACAGTATCATTAAATCAGCCCAGGATAATTTCCGCCCGTATTTTTGCTTAACAGGCCAAAGTAGACGACGAGCTTTATCGAGATTTGCATTATCCGGCCAACTATTCAACGGCGCAAATCGTTGTTGACCGCCAGCCGCTCCTCCTCGACCATCACCAACTCGGTAAGTGCCTGCGCTATGCCAAGCCATGCGGATCATAAAAGGTCCATAATGACCATAATCGGCTGGCCACCAAGATTGAGAAGTCGTCAAGGTTTTTTCGATATCCTGTTTAACTTCAGCCAGATCAAGCGTACTAAACTCTTTTGCGTAGTTAAAGCTTTCTCCGTACGGATTTGATTCTATATTGTGTGCGCGCAAAGAACTTAAATTGAGTTGCTCTGGCCACCAAAATTGATTCGGTTTAGGTTCTGTTGCTGCTAAGGTTGAGTTCGATATACTAAACGAACCAACTGTTAGCGATATAATTATAAGCGCTGAGACTAACTTTTTATTCATGAGAGATCTCCTGGAAAATGTAGCTATATGAGTGACTCCCTGAGTATAGTCTTCCGACTAACATTAGAATAATTAAAAAACTAGAACGTTATAATCGGTAAATTAGAAGCTGGTAGTTTGTAAGAAATTCTATCGGCGTTTTATATCAGGCAACGTCTAATATTAAATCTGGAACCTTCAATTGAAATCGTTAACTCATCACTAAGGTATTATCCTAGGATGCATGCTGGTCATTGATTAATGCTTGTTTACAGATACCTGCAAGCGCTTCAATACTTGATAAACTGTTGTAATTGGGTCGCAATATAAACGCAATTCTGCGGTGTGGGCTTGGTTCATTTAGATGGACAGCTGAGAGTTCGGAATTTTCATTAATGAGTTGCTCCTTAGCCATAGCAGGAATCAATGTAGTACCAAGCTCACATTGAATCATTTGTACCAGGGTATTAAGACTCGCAGCTCCGAAATCATGACTATTTTTTTGCCCCGACAATTTGCAAACATCGAGAATATGATCTTTCAAACAATGCCCTTCTTTCAGTAACATAAGCTTGCTTTGATTCACTTCGAGACTCGAAATTTCTTTTTGTTGTGCGCGCTCATCACCTTTAAGTGCTACCCAATAAAAATCCTCTTGCCAAAATTCCAAGTTAAGTAAACCTTCGCAAGGATAGGGTAATGCGATAACGGCAGTATCAATTTCACCAGCGCGAACCATGTCAACCAAAGCATCGGACTGCTCTTCTACAACATTAATTTTCGCTTGAGGGTATTTTTGCTTAAGAACGGGAAATACTTTCGGCAACAAGTAAGGGGCAATAGTCGGGATCATGCCGATTGTGATGGGGAAGCTCAAAGGCATTTTCTGACTATCAGCTAAACCTTGCAAGTCATTCACTTGCAAAACTATCTTTTCAGCGCAGCGTAAAACATCTCGTCCAACGGATGTCACGAGCACTTTTTTATTATCACGTTCAAAAATTTGTATTCCGAGCTGTTTTTCTAACTCACTCAGTGCAGTGCTCAGCGCCGACTGACTAACATGACAAAGCTCAGCAGCCTTTTTAAAGTGCAAAGTCTTTTGAACCGCAAGCGCATAATTTAATTGTTTTATGGATATCATATATCAACCTTTACTGATAATTTCTCAAGATGAGATTACATTAATGAGAACCTGTTCATATAATCAGCCAAGCCAGTATATGCCTACTCTTTCCCATTTATCGCGAAATATATTAGCAAACCCTTATATTGTGTGATCTCAATCACATAATATAAATTTAATTCCAACATATCTCAAATTATTATCCTACTATTCGCTCTACCAGTTCGCTCACTAACAGTTCTATAAACTGAAAATTGGAAATAAGACGAGGTGTTAAAAATGCTAGAAAACCGACATCAATGGACTACCTTCAATAAGGGAAGAATTAAAGTTAAAGCATGTTATAGTTGCGGCGAGCTACATTTGCCGAGCAATAGCGAAAATGCCTGCGAAAATTCAGGTGTTCTAGAAAGCATGTTGGTAAAGGCAGGATACAGAAGGCAAGACAAGCTTTCTGCTTAAATTAACATTAATACCAAATATTCGATCAAAAGCTAGCTCGATTCTCGTTCTAGCTTTTTTTCTAAATAGTGGATGTTGGTGCCGCCTTTTTGGAAATTTTCATCCGCCATTATTCGGCGCTGCAATTCAAGGTTCGTCTTGATACCATCGATCACTACTTCATCTAATGCCATCTGCATTCTCGCCATCGCCACTTCTCGAGTTTCACCGTAAGTAATCAATTTTCCAATCATTGAATCATAATAAGGTGGAACTTTGTAACCGGAATAAATATGAGAATCCCAACGAACACCGGGACCGCCTGGTGCGTGATAACGGTTGATTGTTCCTGGTGAAGGAATAAAAGTTTCTGGATCTTCCGCGTTAATGCGACACTCAATTGAATGACCTCTAAGCTGAATGTTTTCTTGTTTAAAAGAAAGCGGTTGACCTTCGGCTACTCTTAATTGTTCTTTGATGATATCGACGCCTGAAACTAGCTCGGAAACTGGATGCTCAACCTGAACCCGCGTATTCATTTCGATAAAATAAAATTCGCCTTTTTCATATAAAAACTCAAAAGTACCAGCGCCTCGATAACCCATTTCGATACAGGCTTGCACACATCGCTCACCAATATATCGACGTTTTTCTTCGGTCATTCCTGGAGCAGGCGCTTCTTCCACGACTTTTTGATGACGACGCTGCATTGAGCAATCTCTTTCACCAAGATAGATTGCATTACCATGTTTATCTGCCATCACTTGGATCTCAACATGTCTCGGTGTTTCTAAAAATTTTTCCATATACACCATGTCATTATTGAATGCTGCTTTTGACTCGGCTTTAGTAAGTTCAATCGAATCAATTAAATCTTCTTCTTTACGAACGACTCGCATCCCTCGCCCACCGCCACCACCTGACGCTTTGATAATAACCGGATAAGCAATCCTTTTTGCAATGGCGATATTCGCTTTTTCAACGTCTCCCAGCGGCCCATCTGAACCCGGCACACAAGGCACACCAGCTTTTTTCATCGCGGCGATCGCAGAAACTTTGTCACCCATTAAACGGATGGTTTCCGCAGTCGGACCAATAAACTCAAAACCGCTACGCTCTACTTGCTCCGCAAAATCAGCGTTCTCGGCCAAAAACCCATATCCCGGATGAATAGCAACAGCGTCAGTCACTTCTGCCGCCGCAATGATTGCAGGAATATTAAGATAACTTTCCAATGGAGATGCTGGACCAATACAAACCGATTCATCAGCTAGGCGAACATGCATGAGATCTTCATCGGCAGTTGAATGAACAGCAACCGTTTTGATCCCTAACTCTCTACAAGCCCTTAGTATTCGCAGAGCAATTTCTCCGCGATTGGCAATAACAACTTTATCAAGCATTTTTATTTCCAGAAATAATCATTTTTAAAAACAAATGGATTTTGTCTTTAAGTTAAATTTTGGTGTTTTAACAATCAGTAAAAGCTAATTTTTGCTTACTCGATTAAGAATAACGGCTCATCAAACTCAACTGGCTCTCCGTCACCGATAAGCACCGCTTTAATTGTGCCAGCCTTATCTGCATCAATTTGATTCATCATTTTCATCGCTTCTATGATACAAAGAGTATCGCCTACATTAACTTTATCACCCACATTCACAAAATTGCTCGCCCCTGGTGATGGTGCTAGATACATCGTTCCAACCATTGGTGATTTAACTGAGTGACCTGAAATTTCAGGAGCCGCTGCAGGTGCTGCGGCTTGAGCCTGAGCAACTGGTGCTGACGGCGCAGGCATTGGCGCGACTGGTGCGGCGACGGGCATTGGCGCGGCTACAGCAGTCATGGCACGACTGATCCGAACAGACTCTTCGCCTTCTTTAATTTCGATTTCTGAGACGCCTGACTCTTCTAATAATTCGATCAATTTCTTAACTTTTCGAATATCCATAATGCTTAATACCTTCTTGTCTTGTTAAATTTGCTTATCTTATTAAATTCACTAGTCTTATTTAGTAGTTCGTTACTTTTTCTTTTTGTTGTTCAAATTGTTTAAATATTTAATGGCTGAATCTAACGCCATTAAATAGCTATCCACCCCAAATCCAGCTATAACGCCCACCGCCAGATCTGAAAAATAAGAATGCTTTCTAAAAGGCTCTCTGGTATGCGGGTTTGATAGATGAATCTCGATAAATGGAACTTGTACACTGGCTAACGCATCACGTATGGCGACACTAGTATGAGTATATGCCGCAGGATTGATCAAAATAAAATCAACTCGCTCGCCGTTAGTCTCTTGAACGCGATCAATGATTTCATGCTCCGCATTTGATTGGTAGCTAATCAGTTCAACTGAGTGATTTTTTGCAATACCCTGTAACTGGTTTTCTATATCTGCCAAACTCAACGAACCATAGATCTCAGGCTCACGAGTGCCGAGCATATTAAGATTAGGACCATTAATAAGGAGGATTTTCATATTACCTATTTATTTTGACGTTACTATTAGCAATTAATATTAATACCGTAGCGATTTTCTTTAAAATGTATCGAAAATCTTAAAATATGCTAAACATCGAACAGTACTCTGAAATTCGTCAAAATAAAAGCAGTTTCGCTTCAAAAGCTGAAGAATTATTCATGTTTATAGATTATAGCAGCACTAAGTGGCATTTTAGGGCAAAAAAGATATCAAAATGGACAAACCAGTTAACAACTTTGACATAAAATGAGATATTTTGAGAGTTTTCAGACTTTCTTGGTCGATGATTAACGCTTTATCCAGTTTCTTATCATCAAACCAGCCAGTAGCAACGCTGAAAGCATATAAATAATCGAAGTATTCATCGCATGACCACTTGCAGCAACCTCAGGAATAATAAACCCAAACCGCGTGATCAACCAATTAGCAAGATAGCCAATACTAATACTCGCAGTAAATAAGCTAAATAAGTAGGCAACCAATACCGATGTTCCCATTTCCTGTCTGATCATTCCCATGGTCGCAATATTAGTCGCAGGACCTGCGAGCATAAACACCAGAATCGCACCAGGTGACAAGCCAGCGGCTAAAAATCCAGCTGCCATCGGCGTGGAAGCAGTTGCACAGATATACATAGGTATGCCGACCACAGCCATTACTAACATCGCAACAAATCCATCACCCCATTGAGTTAAGAAGTCCGTTGAAACCCAGGTTTTAATAGCTGCTGCTAAAAGTAAACCAATTAATAGCCACTTACTAATATCCGACAGGAGTTTCCCAGTTGAAAATTCTAAGGAATTAAATAAAAGTTGTTGAACACCAGGCTTTTTCTCGATCTTATTTTCGGTTTTACTAGAGCAACAGCTTTTAGTGATGATTGGCTCGCGCCCCTTTTCTTTGTCATTGTTTTCTGGATTTTCACAACATTTAGACGCTTTTTCACTGCTAGAAACAGCCTCTTTAGGTTCTTTGATCTCTGAAGAACAGCAACCACTCATCTCTTTTTCAGTTGAAGAGTGTGTGTTTTGCATCGGCTTTAAAGCAATCAATTTAACCATCACACCAGCATAAACTGCGGTAAAAATGGCTGCAAAAGGTCTTATAATCGCAAAAAATGGGCCTAAAAGAGCGTAAGAGACAGAAATAGAGTCAACTCCCGTTTCTGGTGTCGCGACCAAAAAAGAAACTGTGGTCGAACGAGATGCACCAGATCGCCGTAAACCAATTGCCGCTGGAATAACACCGCAAGAGCACAAAGGCAGGGGAGCGCCGATAAACGCAGCCTTTAAGATGGATATAAACCGATTATCTCCCATATGCTTTTCTAAAATTTTCACAGGAACCAATGATTTCATAAATCCAGCAATCAACAAGCCTAGCAATAGCCAAGGTGCTGATTCAGTAAATAATGCAATAAAATTCAGAAGATATTCGGTCATTTTAGATTAACTCCCAATGTTCTAGCTTGCTGGTTTATATCATTTGATTGGAATAGGTTAGGATCATCTAAACTATTTAATATGGTACAGTTTTCAGCACTATCTTCACCGCCACAACAAGCTTTGTGCAGACTATTGAGTGCATAACGCATTTTCTGAAGATCGCGTATTTTAACGTCAATTTCTTTCATTTTATCTCCAACATAGTTTTTAACTTCGTCACAAGTATGACTATTTTTATCTGCTCTTAGAGATAGAAGCCGTTTAATTTCTTGCAGTGAGAAACCAACTTTCTTAGCATGTAAAATGAAATGGAGTTTTTGCTCATCAGCAGAACTATACAATCGGTAGCCGGATGTAGAGCGTTGCTTAGGTTCAAGTAAACCCTCTGACTCATAAAACCGCAGCGACTCGACCGATGTTTGACTGCGTTTTGCAAGTAAACCTATCTTTATAAGTTGACCCATTCTGATAAACCCTCATTGCTAATGCTGAACCTAAATCCCTTAAGTGAACAGAACAATTATAAACCCTAAAGTTAACTATAGGGTCAAGCATAAACTATATAAACGAAAAAATTTATTAAATTATTAGCACTCAATAGGGTTGAGTGCTAATAATATGTCCCCATATAGCCGGAGTAAATTAAATTTTAACCAATCGTTGATCCTTGGTTTTTACAAATATCACCAGAATCAGCAATCATCAGGAGAGAAAATCGATGAGTATTCGTCCTTTACATGACCGCGTTTTAGTTAGACGTTTAGAAGATGAAACAGTCAGTGCCGGTGGGATCTTAATTCCAGATAATGCCAAAGAAAAGCCGAGTCGCGGTGAAATTTTGGCCGTTGGTACGGGCAAACAATTAGACAATGGCGAAGTACGAGCGTTAGAAGTAAAAGTTGGTGACAAAGTACTTTTTGAAAAATTCTCAATTAATGAAGTAAAAGTTGACGGTGAAGAGCTGCTTATAATGCGCGAAGACCAAATCTTCTGCGTTGAAGAGTAATCCATTTATCTAACACAATATTGAACAAGAAATTTTAAAGAGGAATAAATCATGTCAGCAAAAGACGTAAGATTCGGTGATGACGCTCGTTCGCAAATGGTCAACGGCGTCAATATACTCGCTAACGCGGTAAAAGTAACTTTAGGTCCTAAAGGTCGCAACGTTATATTAGATCGCTCTTTCGGCGCACCTACCGTGACTAAAGACGGTGTTTCAGTTGCCAAAGAAATTGAATTAGAAAGTAAGTTTGAAAACATGGGCGCACAGATGGTTAAAGAAGTTGCTTCTCAAACATCCGATGTAGCTGGTGACGGTACCACAACCGCAACCGTATTAGCTCAGTCAATTTTAAACGAAGGGTTAAAATCAGTCGCTGCGGGAATGAATCCCATGGATCTAAAACGCGGTATCGACCAAGCTGTAAAAGAAATAGTTGCTCAATTACAAGACGTTTCTGTTCCGTGTGAAGACGACAAAGCAATCGCGCAAGTTGGCACAATTTCAGCTAACTCTGATAAAGATGTCGGCGACATCATCGCAACCGCAATGGGTAAAGTGGGTAAAGAAGGTGTTATCACTGTTGAAGAAGGTTCTGGTCTAGAAAACGAACTTGACGTAGTTGAAGGTATGCAGTTTGATCGTGGTTACCTATCTCCATATTTCATTAACAATCAAGATAGCATGTCAGTTGATTCAGATTCGCCACTTATTCTGATCGTTGATAAGAAAATCTCAAACATCCGTGAATTACTTCCAGTGCTAGAAAATGTTGCTAAAGCAGGCAAGCCACTATTGATCATCGCAGAAGATGTTGACGGTGAAGCACTGGCGACGCTAGTTGTAAACAACATTCGCGGGATTGTTAAAGTAGCCGCAGTTAAGGCTCCTGGATTTGGTGATCGTCGTAAAGCGATGCTAGAAGATATTGCGATTTTAACTGGAGCAACCGTTATCTCTGAAGAAGTCGGTATGTCTCTAGAAACTGCGACTTTAGAAGATTTAGGAACAGCGAAAAAGATCTCTATCACTAAAGAAAATACCACAATTATCGATGGTGCAGGCGAAAGCTCAAACATCGAGGGACGCGTTGAAATGATCCGTCGTCAAATCGAAGAAACTTCTTCTGATTATGACAAAGAAAAACTTCAAGAGCGTGTTGCTAAATTAGCTGGTGGTGTTGCAGTCATTAAAGTTGGCGCGGCAACTGAAATCGAAATGAAAGAAAAGAAAGCCAGAGTTGAAGATGCACTCCACGCAACTCGCGCAGCCGTTGAAGAAGGTGTTGTTCCTGGTGGTGGTGTTGCACTTGTTCGTGCAGCGTCAAAAGTTGGCGAATTAACGGGTGAAAATGATGACCAAACTGCTGGAATTCATATTCTTCTTCGAGCAATCAACGCTCCACTTCGTCAAATTGTTGATAACGCTGGAGATGAAGCTTCTGTTGTTCTAAACAATGTTGCAAACGGTGAAGGTAACTACGGTTACAATGCAGCAAGCGGCGAATACGGCGACATGATCGAAATGGGAATTCTTGATCCTACTAAAGTAACTCGTAGCGCATTGCAACATGCAGCTTCGGTTTCTGCATTAATGATCACAACTGAAGCCATGGTTGCAGATATGCCTGCTGATGATGCTCCTGCTGGTGGCGCACCAGATATGGGTGGCATGGGCGGAATGGGTGGTATGGGCGGAATGCCTGGCATGATGTAACAATCAAGTCCACCTCTTATATCTAAAAGGTTTCTTCGGAAGCCTTTTTTATTTCAGTCGATAAGGTAGGTCTCTCTCAGTATATTACCAAATAGTAATATTCCTCATTTTGTTAATAAAATGCTGTTATCTAACGCAAAAATCCCCTATATTAGGCTGGTTTTATCATTTTAATAATAATTTGGAGGTAATAATGTCAGAAAATAGTCCTTATGATGCACCCGAGAGTGATGTAGCGGTGTCATCGGGTACGTCAAAATTAAGCTTAAAAGAAATTTACTTTTCATTTAAAGGTCGCATCCCTCGCAAAGTCTTTTGGATACATGGGATGCTAGGAATGATTGGTGCGTCGATTGTGGTAGGAATTGTTATTGGTGGACTCGCAGCTTTGATTGGTGGGGCGGCAATGATTTTACTCATTCCATTCTATATCGTCTTGGTTTGGGCGGGACTCGCGATCTCAATTAAAAGATGGCATGACCGCAGTAAAAGTGGTTGGTGGGTATTGATAGGGATCGTTCCAATTATTGGTCTTTGGGCAATCATTGAAACTGGTTTTCTTGAAACAATCCCAGGAGACAATGAATACGGTCCAGAACCTGGAGAATACTAAGCTTTAGATACGGCATGGATGACAAAATTGAAAGAGGCTTATCTAGCCTCTTTTTTTGTGTTCGAATATTTAAAACCTGTTTTCCTAAATTAATCATCTAAGAGATCACAATGAGTACAGCAAAACCCTTTTCTGAAGCCTGCGAAAGAAACAGACAACCCATTTTGGATATCATCAGCCCACTTTTAAAAGAAAAGAGAAACTTACTTGAAATAGGCAGCGGCACTGGTCAACATGCGGTCTATTTTGCTGAAAACTTACCTCATATCAGCTGGCAAACCAGTGATTGTGAAGAGAATCATTCCGATATAAACCTATGGTTAGACGACTCTCCCGCTAACAATATTTCTCGTCCGATCTCGCTGAATGTTCTCAATGACCCTTGGCCAAATGAGCAATTTGATGCCATTTATTCTTCCAACACCGCACATATTATGTCGTGGACAGCCGTCGTGTCTTTATTTACTGGAGTAGGCTCAATCCTTAATAACAGAGGGATATTTTTGCTTTATGGTCCGTTCAATTACAATGGCGATTTTACCAGTGAAAGTAACCGAAAATTTGAAGATTGGCTCAAAAGCATTGATATCGAACGAGGGATCAGAGATTTTGAAGCAGTGAACCAATTGGCAGAAAAACACGGAATGAAATTACTCAATGACTATGAAATGCCTGCGAATAACCGAATTTTGGTTTGGGAAAAGACTGGCTGAAATATGTTCAAATGTGAAAAGTTAGTATAAATGCAATCTAGTAAAGGACTATAATGATCTGTTAAGACTTAATTGAAAAACTTCTAGGTTAATTGTATGAACACAAAACATTTTGTAGTTGTTAACTTTCTTGTAGTAGCCCTTTCTATCAGCTCATTGGTTCAAGCGAGTCAATTTTTAGAGGTAGAAACACTTTCAGATTCTGAAAAGCCAGCCAGCCTTCTAAGTACAAACAAGGTCGCTCTTGCAACACATATATTTGCCAACAAACCAGACTTAGATGCCATCGCCCAAAATGATCTCAATCGTGCTCTAAATAATCAACCATATCGTTATGCACTACCTGTCAATTCAGCGAGTGATTTCACCGAACAAGGTGTATGGACGAAAGTTGGCGATACTGCTGTCTGGCGCTTAAAAGTAGCTGGTGAACATGTGAAATCTTTTAACATTGGACTAAAGGATGTTTTTTTACCTCAAGAAGCAAGGCTCTTTTTCTATAGCGACGATTACAAAATTCTAGTTGGTCCATTCACAGATCAAGATAATAAATCACATAAAGAGCTTTGGTCGCCTGTTATTGAATCAAATAATGTCACGATTGAGGTGAATGTTCCACAGTCTCTTAAGCATTTAGTCCAATTTAAAGTAGCTTCAATCAGTCAAGGATATCGAGGTATAAAAACGTCAGACATGACAAAGTCTGGAAGTTGCAACAATGATGTTGTTTGTTCAGAAGCTGATGCATGGCGAAATGAAATTCGTTCGGTGGCTCGCTACGTAATAACTGCAAACGGTTCGTCTTTCTTCTGTACTGGAACACTAATGAACAATGTAAATCAAGATCTAACTCCGTATTTCTTGACCGCTGGACATTGTGAAGTTGATGCGACCACAGCGCCTTCGATAGTAACCTATTGGAACTACGAAACCAGCGTCTGCCAGGGGACACCAGACGGCCAACTCAATCAATTTCAAACTGGAACTGCTTTTTTAGCTGGCACAGCACCTACAGGCGTTGTTGATTCGGATTTTGCCATTGTTCAACTTGATACTATTCCGGATTCATCATTTAACGTGTACTGGTCTGGTTGGGACAATTCGGCGGTAGCACCTAATTCAGCTGTCGGCATTCATCATCCCTCTGGAGACGAAAAACGCATTAGTTTTGACAGTGATCCCCTTAGTGTAACGGACTATGGCTCGACCATGAATACGACGGGGACTCACCTTATGGTTAGCGCTTGGGATGATGGAACTACTGAAGGTGGCTCTTCTGGCTCAGGACTTTGGAACTCAAACCATCATTTAGTTGGTACATTAAGTGGTGGTAGCGCCTCTTGTCAAAATCAAAATGCTCCCGATTGGTACGGACGATTTTCAACTCATTGGATAGGTGATGGAAATGCAGATGGTCAAGTAAAAGCTTGGTTGGATCCCGATGATACAGGAGCAGTAACTCTAGATGGTCGCAATGCGTGTGATGCACCTGAAGTAACAATTAATTCCTCTCCGGCAACAGCTAATATTGGTGACAATTTGAATTTCACCGCTAGCGCCACTGGTGGTTCAGGTTCTTATACTTACACTTGGGATGTCAACGGCGACTCTCAAGATGATCTAACTTCTGCTGCTCAGTCCTATTCTTATAATTATTTTTATCAAGGCAATATCAGAGTCACTGCTACTGACTCTGCTGGCTGCCCAGGTTATGCAACTGCAGCTATTGTGGTGAGTCATACTGGTGATGAACTCTTCTTAGCTAACGGGCAAATTCCTACAGGCTGGAATATATCGAATGGCGCAAGTGCCAGTTGGTCAGTAGAAAACACCAACGCATTTGAAGGTTCATTCATGCTTGGATCAAATAATATCACCGACAATCAAACTTCTTCGATAGAAGTTACTGAGACATTCCAAGGAAGTGATAACTTTATTGCTTTCGCTTACAAAACCTCCTCAGAAACTGGCTACGACAAACTAATCTTCACAGTAGATGACGTAGTCAAGGGCTCTTGGAGCGGGGAGATAGATTGGAGTACAGCTTACATTGAGTTAGATGCAGGTAGTCATACTTTAAAGTGGAGCTATGTTAAAGACGCAAGTGTGTCAACGGGTCAAGATAAAGCATGGATAGATGGGGTTACTGGTATTGATTCTGGGATAGTTAATAATGCACCGAACGCAGCGGTCAGCCAGTCTATTCTAAACGTTACCGAAGGAGCAAATGTCACATTAGATGCTAGCAGTAGTACTGACCCGGAAAATGATAATTTGACCTTTGAATGGACTCAAGTCAGTGGTCCGAGTGTTACTCTGAACAACTCTACGAATGCAATCTCTACATTTGCCACGCCGTCAATTCCTGTTGATGAAACTCTCGAGTTTCAGGTTACGGTAACCGATACTTCAGGAAAAAGTGACACCGCTTCAATAACCGTCAACATCTCCGAAGAAAATAATAATCAAGCACCAACCGCAGCGCTAATGCAAAGAAATATCAATGCCGAGGAAAACACTAGTGTTACTTTAGACGCGAGCAATAGCAGCGATCCTAATAACGATAGTTTAACTTTCGCATGGACTCAGACCGCTGGTCCAACGGTCACGCTCTCAAACGCAACGTCGGCAACTCCGAGTTTTACTGCTCCAAACGTCAGCAGTACAACGACCCTTAGATTTACATTGACCGTCACCGATCCTTCAGGTGCATCAGATACAGATGAAGTCGTCGTCAGCGTCACAAATATTGTTCAAGTTGATCCTCCCAACGGAAGCGGAGGTGGCTCCATGAGCTTATTTCTCTTAGGTTTTCTCTGGTTAATAAAAAGACCTTTAAGAAGTTGGAAATATAGATGAGCAAAAGTGTACTAGCGGTCATACTACTTATTACTATTAGCAGCTGCCAAAGCAACGATAATATTGCGGATTCAAAACAAGTAGACGAGACAATATCTTCGATAAAACTTATAGACAATAGTAATAAACTTATTTCACAAATTTCTGATCCTGACAAAGTAATAGAAGTAGAAAAATTATTACAAACAAAAACACCATTACTAAGAAAAATTTTGCCTATATTTACTATGCAAATAATAGTCGAGTCAAACAATAAGAAGACTGTCTGGCTGTTTGAAAAACCTAACTACTTAAAACTGAAATCAAAAAAATCGACGCAAGTTTACATATTAGATGAGGACAAAGATTTGTTGTCGCTGCTTTCAAAACCGGAGAACTAAAGCTCTATTTTTTATATTACCTAGCCACGGATGGCAGAACCATTTTTAACTCTTTATTTGGCAACAACTCAGAAACTCCCACAAACTCAAACTCGTCGCTTATTTCACCAAGTTGCTCCTGCAAAAAGCTAAGTGTCTCCGGATAAGGATGGCAAATAATAACAACTTCTCCTGTTTGTTTTGCTATTTTTTTGGATAAATTAAACTGGCGCAAAAGCGAATCATATTCTTTATCGTGATCTAAAAACACGTCTCTACCGATTGTTGGCACTCCTTCGGTTGACGCAACATCCTCTGCTATTGAACTTTCACTGGTTTTTGAATCCAGAAAGAACAGGTTTTTATCTTTCGCTTCGTTCATCAGCCATGTCATTTTCTCAATATTTTCTGTTAGCAAACTTCCCATGTGATTATTAAACCCAATTATATGAGGGATAGACTCGATATTCTGACTAAAGGTATCATTAAAAGTAGACTGATCCATATTTTCTAACAATGCGCCAGGTCCCAATAAATCGGGTCGAGTAAATGCCTCCATTGGTAAGTGCATTATGACTTCATGACCTTTTTCAGTAGCATATTTAGATATAAATTTCGCATGAGGCGTCGACGGTAAAATCGCAGCTGTCACTTTTGCGGGAAGAGAAAGTAATTTTCTCGCAATGATCGAATTATCACCTAAATCATCAATCACGATTGATATTCTTGGTTTTACTATCACGGCTTTAACTACCACAATATTTTTATCCAGTGATTTAGCCATTAAACCGATACTCAATGAGGAGCTAACTAATAACCCAAGCACACCGATTTCTTTTATCCATCGATAAATATTTATTATTATTTTATTATTGTTGATAATTAGCACCTACCGCTTAGAAATTAGTTCGAACGCTTGAAGTATTTCGAGATCATCAAGCACATTTGTGTCTTGATTGTTTATCAAATGGTTAGTTCTAAATTTAACATCAGGGGTGATCCCAACATCTTGGATTTCGTGACCATTTGGAGAATAATATTTCGCCGTAGTAATTTTTAAACCTGATTCGCGCTGCAAAAAATAGATCGATTGGATTGATCCTTTTCCATAGGATGTACTACCCAAAATGATTGCCTTGTTATGATCTTGCAAAGCTGCAGCCAAGATTTCACTCGACGAAGCCGAATGTTCGTTCATCATCACCACGAGCTTTAAATCTTTATAGGGTGTGATTTTGCTTGCAGCAAAGGTCTCATTTGCTTCGGAAGTTCTACCAGAAGAAGTCAATAGTATTCCGGAATCAACAAAGAAATCAGCGATTTCAATCGACGATTCTAAAGTCCCTCCAGGGTTATCACGTAGATCAATTATCAATTTTTGTATCGGTTGATTAGCAGACATTTCACCAAGTGCTTCAACAAACTCTAACGGACTTTTTTTGGTAAACTGGTAGATTGCTAAATAACCAGTATTATCGGGAAGTAGGTCACTAGAAACACTCGGTAAATAGATTATTTCTCTAGTTAAAATATGATCGGTGTGATTCTCAGAGTGCCCAGATTCAAATACCCTTAGCTTGACTTGCGATGCTTTTTTTCCTCTCATCAATTTGTAGGCATCGTCTAATGAAATTTGCGCGATATCAATTCCATTTATTTTGGTAATAATCATTCCTTCTTTAAGGTTTTGTCTTTCTGCGGGACTATTTTTTATAACTGAATTAATCTTAATACCGAGCGGGTGATCAACAAAACCCAGACCAATGCCAGCATATTCCCCGCTATTATCGGCTTGAAAATGACGTAAATCTGAAGAATCAAGAAATTTCGAATGATTATCTAAGCTACTCACCATTCCTCGTATGGCGGCTTTAATTAAAACCTGATCATCGACCTCTTCCACATAATGAGATTTTACGTGGTAATAAACCTCACTGAAAGTACTCAGTTCTTCTAAAGGAAGAGGGTGTTTTGTTGTTTCTGACGATTGATCTGCACTCACCAATGGCGAACTACCGAAAGCTAGCAACATAATGCCAACAATCAATGACTTGGCTGGTAAATTAGGATAGCTTCTCATAAATTCAGAAAATATTGCTCTATTAAACAACTAGTGACTGACAATATAACCAACACTCAAACATTCAACAAATAAAAACTTCACCTAATGGAATAAAAAGCTCTAAAATGAGCCATAATTCAACAATAGTTAACTCTAAATTGGAAATAAGATCCCTTGTTAAGGAAATTAACCAAATATTTTAGTTTTTTACTGCTCATTCTTGTAAGTACTTTTTTAGCTTACCCTCTCTGGAATAGCTGGCTAATAAACACCTATTTGCCCTCAGGGATCATACTAAAAGAAGTTGATAGCAACTACCCTGGATTTGGGCAAGTATTTGTAAATAAATTATTGCTCGATGTAAATGGAATAGAAATACGTGTTGATAATCTACTGCTTAAATATGATTTAAGCTTAATCGATGTTGAAAATATAAATTTACAACTGCCCACATCAGAAAAAGAACAATCCCAAAATACTCAAGTTATCGGCTTAGAAAGTTTTAAGCTACCAGAGATTGATTTTCAAATATTTAGTTTTCTGGAAAAATTGCGAACCGTAAATATCAAACATATGACCCTTATTGAACAACAGAATACTTACCAATTTTCTGACTTTAATTTTGACAATAAAAAGGTTAAAACACTACAACTAAAACTAGAACAAATATCAGAGTATTATCAAAATAGCTCTAGCCTGGATCTATTTTTATCACTTGATTTAGAAGCAAAATATTTTGGCGTTAGATTACTACAAAATAAAGATGAATTAGTAAACTTTTCTTACCATAAAGAAAAAACCAAAACAGCAGCCAATTTGAAAGCTGATTTTAGTCGATTGAAGCAATTATTTCCGAGTGTTTTCTCGGATATTCCAATAGAAACAAAACAGTTAACCACTCTAGATTTGGTTGAAGACAATAAAACTGATATTAGTAAATTGGAATTTACAACGACTCTATTAGCTCAAGAAACAACTACTAGATTAGAGCAGGAAATTACTATTCCACTCAGTATTTTGGCAACTTCTAATCTAAATAAAAACCTGAATATTAACCTCAGCTTAAAAGCAAACACCCTCGATAGTTTTAGCTTCATAGATGATCAAACCACGCTTAATTTACAGCCTATAACTGTCAATTTTGAAACTCAAATTTCAAAAACCAGCAGCACTAATGATAATTTATATTTTCAAATTAAAAACACCACGTTCAACCTTTTTAGTTCCCGTCTCGATTTTCAGTCAAATGGTTCGGAACTGTTCATTGAAAAGTACAAGCTGATGTCAAATCTTCAAAATATAACCTTTAATTTAAACAAACTGAATCAGACTAAATGGCATATTGATAACAAACTTATTAGTGAAAGGTTAACCGCCCAATATAATAAGAATACAAAAATTAATTCAAAGTTGGAAATTAATACTGAATTAGATAAGTCGGATATGTGGCGTGCAAACGGAAAAATACATTTAGCGGAACTTGAAGTCAGTGATCCGTCATTCAGTTTAAAGGGGCTACTATCGGTTGATTTTGAGCAGACTTCATTAGATTTTAATAGTGGTGAAATTTTGCTTAATCTTGATACTCACACTAACCACTTAACAGATATGGACTTTGATAGTCTTAATCTAAAGTCTAAACTCTTACTGAATAAAAAACTAATTGAAGGTGATGGAACTATATTAATCAATGAGCAAAACCTAACGCCTTTTTCCTTGAAATTTAGCAAGGCGTCATCAGAACTTTTGTTAGATCTACAGGAAAATCAACTCTCCAATCAAATCTTTAATCATTTTCTAAATATAATTGGTAAACAGAACAAATTACCACTATCCATAATCGAAGGAGAAACAACTCATTCAGGTGAGCTTCTTATATCAGATGATTTACAAATCGACAGCCAAATTAAAGTCGAAGAGATGCTATTTCAGTTTGGAGAAAATGAGATCCAAGGTCTAAATGTGGATCACAAACTGACATCACTCACTCCACTGCAATTTGAGAGTGATATCAGCATTAAAAAAATTGAATTTTCCAGCGGTCTATCAATTGATAGTTTGACCGCGAAGATTATCAGTATTTCAGAAAATAATATTGTCGTCAAAAACATTAGCGGACAATTACTAGAAGGTAAACTCCTTGCGCACGAGCTCAAATTCGGCTCTGAAGGATTGGAAGAGTCAGTTATTCGGTTAGAGCAAATATCGCTAACTGAATTGATTTTCTTCTTAGATGTGGAAGGACTTTATGGTGAAGGAAAATTAAACTTCTTACTTCCATTGAGTATGAAGGCTGGCAGTCCGACTGTTAAAAATGGCACTTTTGTCTCAGAAGCAGAAGGGATCATAAAATACTCAACTGGCGAACCCGATCCACAAGAAAACGAAAATATTGCACTACAAGCACTACGCAATTTTCATTATCGCTCAATGGATGGTACGATTTCTTACAACCGAAATGGTAAATATCATATAAAATTACATTTAGTTGGCTCTAATCCTGATTTATATGACGGTTATCCGATTGATTTTGTGCTACATTTACGGGGAGAGCTTACGGGGGTGTTTCGCTCGTTATTCCTAACTGGGAATTTCGAAGATGCGGTTATGCAACAGGTAAAAGCAGGTCAACTTAAGGAACGTAAGACAAAATCTCCTTTAACTCGAGAACAGAAATAAGATAAGCTACACTCTTAAAAAATGCTCGAACTATTCACTTTATATTCAGGTAAAATCGACTAAACTCACTTTAAACGCAATAAAACTACCATAAGCTTCGCGAGGGAAAATCATGAAACGACTGTTATTTATATTCTGCGGATTGATGCTATTAACAGCATGCAACCCAACGGTAAGAATAGAAACACCATCCGAGCCTATTAAAATTGAAGCAAATATTACCATCAAACATGAAATCAGGATCGTTGTCGAGAAAGAAGTTGAAGAAATTTTTGAGGATGAAGAAGACTTATTTTAATAAGTTAGTTGTCATGCATAGATCGAATACTGCTAGATACTTTCTAAACTAAATACTTTTGGAGTCATAACATGAAAAACAGCATGAAACTATTTTTAGTCCTAACCCTTATTTTCTCAGGTCAACTTATGGCCTCAAAACTAACTGCGCCAAAAGATGCAGGAATTATTGGCGAGCAATCAAATGGCTATATCGGTTTTGTAAAAAAAGCATCTAAGGACATTAAAGAGCTGGTTAAAACCGTCAATAAAAAACGAAAAGACCGTTACAAAGCCATCGCTAAAGAGCAAAAATTATCTTTGAGCGATGTGGAAAAAATTGGCGGCAAAAAAGCCATAGAAAAAACCAAATCGGGTCACTATATAAAACCAACTGGGAAAGGTTGGATTAAGAAAGAATAAAGACTGACTCGTTCAAACAACTCGCCGTTATGAATACTTTGTGGCGGCGACTATAAAAGCGATCCAACCAAAAATAAATAATAAACCACCCAAAGGCGTAATTGGCCCTAACCATTTCTGGCTGGTCAACGCTAATCCATATAGCGAACCTGAAAAAAGCAGGATCCCCACAATAAAACTAATCGCTGAAATATTCACCCATAAATAGCCAACATCAAAACCTTGAACTGAAAGTCGCTTCAACTGCATTGCAAATAACCCGCAAAGTATCAAAGCGATACCGTGAACCATTTGATATTGTACCGCTGTTTGAAAAACGTTAAGCGAATATTCATCCAACTTATTCTTTAACCCGTGCGCTGCGAACGCGCCTAAAATGACTGAAAGAAGCGCCAAACCCGCACCGCAAATTAATATCCATTTATGCATATTCTTGACTCTCAGACTTTTAGTCTTTACTCATTGACTCAATAATTTTTGTGGTTGAAACGCCATCTAAGAAATCTAATACCTCGACTTCTCCGCCCTTTTCTAATACCTCTTTAGCACCTGCAATTTGCTCGATTTTATAATCGCCACCTTTCACCAAGACATCTGGCATAATTTCGGTAATTAATCTTTGCGGTGTTTCTTCACTAAACTCAACCACCCAATCGACCGAGCCAAGTGCCGCTAAAACAGACATTCTTCTATCGCACGGATTAACGGGTCGACCGTCCCCCTTTAACTCACGAACCGATTCATCACTATTTACAGCAACAATTAACCTATCGCCCAGCGCTTTTGCCTGTTGTAAATAGGCAACATGCCCTGCGTGTAAAATATCGAAGCAGCCATTGGTCATCACGATTTTTTCACCATGCACTTTAGCTTCTTCTACTACCATCGCGAGCTGTTGCTCAGACATTACACCCGTGCCAGTATCACCGAGGGTACGCAATTTTCTTCTCAACTCATGTGCGCTAACTGTCGCGGTTCCTAATTTAACCACCACAATTCCCGCAGCAACATTTGCCAACGCCACAGCCTCTTCGATTTCACTTCCTGCTGCCAATGCGCTTGCAAGCGTTCCGATAACCGTATCTCCAGCTCCTGTCACATCAAACACTTCACGCGCTAAAGCTGGTAAATGTAGTTCTGGTTGATCTTGTCTGAGCAATGTCATGCCATGCTCACCACGGGTTATCAACAATGCCTGCCACTGATACTGTTTGAGTAGTGCTCGTCCTTTATCGACCAACTGTTGCTCATCTTCACAAACGCCCACAACCGCTTCAAATTCACTCAAATTAGGCGTTATCAGAGTTGCACCCTGGTAGCGAGAAAAATCGTTTCCCTTAGGATCAATTAGTACTGGCACATTATGTTCGTTGGCTATTTGAATGAGCGATTGTATATCATCAAGCGTACCTTTAGCGTAGTCTGATAAAATTACTGCACCAGATCCATTTATATGATTGCTCATTCGGGCGCACATTCCAGCCACGCCTCGCCCTTTAAAGTGCTCTTCAAAATCAAGTCGGATCAACTGCTGCTGACGGCTGATAATTCTCAATTTTGTGATAGTTGGAAGATCGGAAACTGACTCAAAATCGCAATGAACATTAGCCGCAGATAGTTTGGTTTGCAGTGCCGATGCCGCTTCATCTTCTCCAGTAATTCCAATTAACGTCGCAGAGCTGCCGAGACTGGCAATATTCAACGCCACATTACCTGCGCCGCCCGGACGTTCTTCTATTTGACCAACATTTACCACTTGCACTGGCGCTTCAGGAGAGATCCGTGAACTAGCACCATGCCAATATCGATCAAGCATAAGATCGCCAACAACAAGCACTTTTGCTTGTTCAAACGGGGGAAGCGTATTTATCATGTTTTGCGCTCAGATTTACCAAATTACCAGCGCCGATCTTAGCATAGTTTTACAGCGAATTTTGCTTATCTACGACTCTTGATAAATCCAAACGAAATCGCGATGATTGGCAGCACACCTAGCACGGAAACAACCGTTGCGCCAACAGGCAGGTCAGCCAATAGAGACAACCAAAGTCCTATCGCGCTTCCTAAAATCCCCATTAACCAACCCACTAACAAACGAGCTAAGAATGAGTCGACAATGATCGACGCACTAAACGCCGGAATAATTAGAAAAGCAAAAACCAGCAATACGCCTGCAATGTTTACTGCTAAAGTAATAGTTAGAGCAAAAGTTGCAAAGAATAAGAATTCCCAAATAAAAGGTGGTTTTTCGATAGATTCTTCTGTTGTTTCAGAGGTACTAAAAGATAGTGCTTGAAACTTTTTATGATAAAGAACATGAAGCAGAGATAAAACAATATAAGCAATAGCAACTGTCATAATTTCGTGCCATTGTACCCATAAAACGTTTCCATTAAACATGGCTTTTAGCTCTTCCATTCCTTGACTAGAGCGACTTAAAATAACAATTGAAAGCGCCGTTGCAACCACATAAACACAACCAATAGTCACTTCCCGAATAGTTTTATTGGGCAGTTCTCTCAGCTTCGCAAATCCAAACGCTGCTATTAATGTCGCGCCAAAGGCATAACCTTGAGACTCATAACCATGAGATTCTTGTCCAAATAAAAAAGCAATGCTCACTCCCAAAGCCGCGATTTGAGCTAAGGCTAAATCGACAAAAATGATTCCTCTCGCCAGCACATGTAAACCTAAATAAGTATGAGTCGCGATCATTAGTGCCATCATCACGAAGGCAGGTAATAATATAATCCAGTCAGCCATTAGAAATTACCGGCTATTTTTAACTCAGAAACTATTCCGTCAAAGAGATCAAAGTAATTTTCGATTTCTGGCATTGCTCCAACAGATTGTGGCAATACGGCAATTTGAATTCCAGTTTTTTTACTAAGAAGCTCTGAGGATCTTTTTTCGTAGTAAGGTTCTAATATCAATAACTTAATATTTTGTTCTTTAATCAAGTTAACCAATTTATTCAGATGTTTTGCACTCGGAGATATCCCTGGTTTTGGCTCTACTTCTGCCACAATTTTAAAATCAAAAGCCTCTGCCAGATAAGTTAATGATTTATGATAGGCGACCACTGACTTACCTTTTAGCGGCAATAATTTTTCTCTCCATTCAACTATTTTTTGTGCTAGTTTATTTTCAAACGTTGATTGTCGTTGTCGATAACTTTCTTTATTTTCTGGATCGAGCTCGGTTAGTCGTTCTGCGATTACTTGCGACATTAATATTCCGTTATTAGGATCAAGCCAATAATGAGGATTGCCTTTTGCATGAACATCACCCATTGAACGATCAGTGGCTATCTTCAACTTGCCCAATAAGTCAATACTGCTCGATAAATCCAGGTAACCTCGCGATCCTTTTTGCACGTCACTATTTCTGGCAGAACGAAGTAGTGCTGGCAACCAACCAATTTCAATATCTGCGCCAATCAATAACAAAAGATCAGCCCGATAAACTTTTCGGATCATACTTGGTTTCGCTTCTGCATAATGAGGATCGCGAGTACCTGGTGTTAAGCTTTTCACTTCAACATTTTCACCACCCACAATGTTTGCAATGGATGCCAGATCCTGAGTAGTTGTTACAATTTTGATCGTCGCCGAAACGGAATAGCTTGCAAGCAAACAGATTAAGAAAACAATTTTAACTATGATATTCATTTTTGCCACCAGTTAAAACTTATGCGCCATATGACTGCCTAGACTAAACTCCATTTGTAAGATCAATGAGTCAGCGGTATCTTCTTCTAAGTGTTCTGCCCAATCTCTATTATATTGAAGTCTCAACTTGCTATATTCTGATAGCCGCCATGTCAGATTAGTGGAAATTCGTTCTCGATCATTTCTAAATGGATCAAAAATATCTTCTCCATTCGAGTAGCTTTTCTCCAACCTTAAACCAAGTTCCCAACCGGTTTGAAAACCCCACAAAACCTGGCTAAAAAAACCAGTATCTCTTAAGGTTTCGCGCTCCAGACTACCAGCTTCACCAGCCTCATAACGTCTAGTTAACCACTCAGTATGCCAAGAAACAAATGGATAACCACGCTGAACATAATCAGGTTGCCATTTAAAATAGGCATCAATTCCGTAAACTGAAGTATCATTATTTGTACCGCTCGAATTAGGGCCTGACAATCCTGAGATCCCAAAGTTTAAACTGCTGTTGTCAGATAAATCAAAGCCATTCAGCCAACGAAAAGAAAGCAATGCGTCACTAAAATTTCTTGCCCGAATCTCTTCGAGGGTATGCCCCGCAATATCTTCTCCTTCTTCAAACAAAAAGCTGGTAACCGTTTCACCATTAGCATTCTGCGCACCGAAATATATTTCAGAGTACCAATCCGTCGGCATAAGCCATGAAATACGAGCACCTTGACTTCTTAGACCATCTCCGCCGAATAAGCGGGAGATCACAATCGGTTGATCAACAAAACTCCATTGGTGAGGATGCTGGGGATTAAATCTTCCAAACTCAGTGTAGTACTGTCCGCCTTTGACTTGTAACCCAGCAGGCAGCGCTCGCGTAGTAAAAAATGCTTCTTCTAACTCAACGACCGTTTCTCCTTCACTATCAACCAGAAAAATAAGATTTGCTTGTGCATCAAAATAGGGATCAACTGTTGAAAGAATTGATAACTCAACATTCTGTACATTAAATCCATTACGGTTTGGATCATGACCACCAGCTTGAAGATTAGCCAGAGCATCATCATCTACACTGGAATAACCACTTGAAAATAATCCTGATAGTCCTATTTTGAGCAGCTCACTGTTACTCGCGGTATTTGATTGAGTGACCGGTTGAGTTTTTGATGGGGCATTTTCAATTTCTTCTAGCTTTTTTTCTAATTGTTTCTGATGTTCATTTAGTTGTTTGAGCTGTTCTTTCAATTCCGCCAGTTCACTATTCCCATCACTAGCCCATAACTGAGCAGAAGTAAATAAGCCCAGACTGACAAAAGTTAATCTAAAAAGTTGTACAGACCTTCCTGTTAAGGTCTCTGTGATCGTTTGAGTTTTCATTGATAAATCCTAAATATATTGGTCGTATACATGACTAGCATGCAGCTATAGCAACTGCCAACAACTGAGGATAGAAAATAGATATAAATCAGCAAGTTAAAAGTTTAACTGGCTTTCGATCGAGTTATCGGCACGTATTAGGAAATTATTTGAGGAGGTGCCCGAGAAAGGTAATTTTGATTTGCAGACTCTTCAAAAATTGAAGTATCACTGAAAAAATAGATTGAAGAAACGTCAGCTGATATAAAATTGATCGCAGAAAGTACAATTAACCCGTCATCTAGAGAAGATAACTTAAGACAAACTTTACAAGCTTCACCCACATGATGAGACGACTCATCGTACTGATGAACCTGATAGAAAAACTGCATGCACAGAATACTAACTACTGCGAACAGCAGCATTAATTTATTCTTGTTATGTAGTTTGGTCTGATTCATTTCTAAAATATGCTAAACACAAAAGACGAGCGTATAATATTGCATTTTGAGTTAATCAGCAAATAAGTTATAACTCTAATTATAGACTTATACTATATATGTTGTTAAAAGGATTTTTGTTATTCATTGTTTGCATAGATGCGCGCTAGATAGGAATAACACTTACGCGATCCAGGTTAGTGATCCTATTAATAAAAGAACAATCCAGGCAGGATGCTTGCCTTTGGTCCCAATAAACCAATAAATAGCCGTTATAAAAAATGTAACAACAAATGTATTTTTGGCAAAAATAACGTATTCCTCTGTAGCCGCCTGAAACGACATTCGCAATAATATTGCCGCAATTCCCCATCCAAAAAATGAAACCAAATGCCAAGAGGATCTTATCGAGCGCATCCGCTGACCACTTAGAGTTTTATTCCAAGGTGCAGGGATTGGATCACCTTGACTTAAGCGTCGGAAAATAAGTTTTTCCCCTAGCACTGAGTGAATAATGCCTAATAGTACTGCTAGTATTCCTGCGATTAGAAAGTATAAGTTCATGAGAACAATCCGGTTACGTCTGTGAATCTATAATTTTACCTATCAGACCAAACTGCAAATTCATTACCATTTGGGTCAGCAAAATGAAACCTCCTCCCGCCTGGAAACTCAAAAATTTCCTTAATTACCTTTCCACCAGCTTCTTCTACAATCGCTAGTGTTTCTTCTAAAGTATCGCTATACAAAACAATTAATACGCTTCCGTTTTCTGTACTGCAAACTCTATCCGACTTAAAAAAGCCGCCGTCAATTCCTGCACTAGAAAACGCGCAATACTCGGTGCCATAATCTTGAAATTTCCAGTCGAAAGCTTTTGCAAAAAACATTTTGGTTTTGTACATATCTTTAGATGGAAATTCAACATAATCAATTTTATGATGTTTACTCATGACGCTATTCCCCCTTTCATCATTTTCGCGATTCGATGGTTTGTTTGCTCTTGCATAGAACTTAGTCCATCAATAACACTTTGCCTATCTTCTACACTCTTATTTTGACTCAATTTCGACTGTCCTAAAACATCGGTTATATCAATTCTAAATCCGACAATAGCTCTTAACATTGCTTTAAGTTTTTTGTCGGAAAGTTTATCCATCGTCCATGGGTCTTCAAATTGAGACTCATGAAACTGAGATAACTCGTCAATCACTTTAAAAGTGCCCTGCTCATCAAGCAGCGTTGCCTCGCCTTTTATCTCTACTGCCTGATAATTCCACGTGGGTACTTGTTCGGCTGACACATACCAATTAGCGGAAATATAAGCATTGTAGCCTAAAAATGTAACCGTCAAATCGTCAGCGTTTTGCAGGCTTTCGATTTGCTCATTCTGTTTGGCAATATGCCCATAGAGACAGCGGTTTTCTTGGTCGATAATAAAAGGTACATAAGTTTGGGTTATTTTGCCATTGGTGCTGCTTATCAATTGACCAAAAGAGTGTCTTTTTAACATATGAAAACAGTCTTGTTCCAACATTTGAAAATAGCGGGGGATATGCATATAAAATTCCTTATAAGTTGAACGCTTAGATTACTATTATATTTCCATTGGGCATAGACTATAATTAAATTAATGGAAATACAATCATCAGGAAAACTCAATGACAATACCACCGACTAAATCCGTTTATAACGTCAATCCGCAAAGCTCGCTGGAGCTTCTATCAATCAATGAAATGAGGTGGTTGATAGAAGCATCCGAAGGCGAAATGCACGAGTTGATTCGACGTTGTGTGCTGGCGGTATTAAACAGCGGCTCAGAGCATGACAATGCGATTGAAATGTTAGAGCAATATAAGGATTTTGACGTAAAAATTAGCTGGCAAAGACGAGGCATACGCTTTCAACTGTTTAATCCACCAACCGCTGCATTCGTCGACGGTGATATGATTATAGGCATGCGGGAGCACTTATCTGCGGTGGTTCGAGATCTTATTTACAGCCCCAGCTTGTTTGCAACAAACAACAATCACGGTCTATCTGAAGGTCAAAAAATTACTGATTTTATTTTTAGAATTTTGCGTAATGCAGAAACCGTCAGTCCCGGAAGAAAACCGAATTTAGTGGTTTGTTGGGGAGGACATTCCATTTCAGAAATTGAATACAAGTATACCAAAACAGTTGGATATGAATTTGGCTTAAGAGGTTTAGATATTTGTACGGGTTGTGGTCCTGGAGTAATGAAAGGGCCAATGAAAGGTGCGACGATTTCTCATGCCAAACATCGCACTCCAGATGCACGTTATCTGGGGATCACCGAGCCTGGCATTATCGCATCTGAGCCACCTAATCCAATCGTTAACCATCTTGTGGTAATGCCCGATATAGAAAAGCGTTTGGAAGCCTTTGTTCGACTTTCTCATGCCATAGTGATCTTTCCGGGAGGCGCAGGAACAGCTGAAGAATTGTTGTATTTAATTGGTATTTTATTGCATCCGGATAACCAGGCGATCCCTCTAAAAGTCATCTTAACCGGTCCAAAATCAAGCGCCGATTATTTTGTGCAGCTCGATCAATTTATTAAAGACACATTAGGAGAAAAAGCAACCAGTTATTATCGAGTCATCATTGATGATCCTTGTAAAGTTGCTCAAGCTGTTAAAAAAAGTACCAATGAACTAACTGAATTTAGATTAGCAAACAATGATTCATTTCATTTTAATTGGCGATTAAATGTCGATGAAGCGTGGCAAAAACCTTTTGATCCGACTCATAAAAGTATGAGCGAATTAAATTTATCCAGCGATCAACCAATCCATAAATTAGCGCAAAATTTACGCAAAGCTTTTTCAGGTATTGTTGCAGGAAATGTAAAACCCAATGGCGTCGCATTAATAAAAAAACACGGTCCATTTATTTTAAAAGGCAGTAAAAAAATCAGTAAGCCGTTGAACAAACTACTTAAAAGTTTTGTGGATGATAAAAGAATGACTTTGCCAATACGAGAGTATGTACCTTGCTATCGGATTGAATAGAGGTTTTATATCGTGTCTCCGTGGTGAATAGTTATTTAGTTTAGTTTTCATAGACCCGAACTATCTCACTCACCTGAACTTGATACCACTGATACCAATGTTTCTTTCCTCGCTCTTGTACAATCGTATGTGCTTTATCTTTTTTCCAATCTGAAATCGCATCTACGCTCGTCCAATAAGAATTAGTGATCCCAACTCCACCTTGGTCACGCGCGGAATAGGCAGCTACAAATCCGGCTTGAGATTGAACAGCTTTGATCATTTGCTCTGCAGCTTGAGCATAGCCAACGGCATCTTGAGACTTTGCCGATATAAAAGAAACGAGATATTTTGCTTTAGAGAGATCTTGTTTACCTATATCGCGCTTTTTCGAGACATTAATTATTCCGGTCATTTTTACTAATTTCTCGTTAAATTGATTAAATTTATCCTCATTATATCTATGAATTCAACATTTTATCTACTTGATTACTTTTTAAAACAAGATCTTTTATTAATTATTGAGGATAAATCAACACTTTATGAGCATAACTTTTGAATCTAAGTAGATTGGTACAAATTTTGCCTCTTTAGATCTAATTTGAATTTTCAGTAAAAAACTAAAGGGACAAATATAATGAAAACAATCTCTAATTTAATCGCAACAACATTTTTGGTCACAGGATTAACTGGTTGCGTTATTGTAGACAGCGACGGCTGGAATGGCAGAAAAAGCGATTGGGAAGAACAGCAAGCTAAAAATCAGTCAATCATTAATCAACTAGAAATAAATGATTCTCGTCATACTATTATTGAGCAACTCGGAGCACCAGATTTTTCTGAGGCTTTTATGAAGGAAAATGATACCTACCGAATTTTATTTTACCGAACTCAACATAAAAGCTCTGACGGACAAACAAGCAAAGATGAAACGACCCCGTTGATATTTAAAAATGATAAATTAATTGGTTGGGGAATCGACTCACTTGCTTCTATTAAATAATTAACCTAATCCTATCGGAGAAAGACTGACTCTTAAATCAGCCTTTCTCTTACTTAAGGTAATAATTGATCGCAATACACGTCAACTATTTTTATCACTATTTTCCACTTCATAAAAATCTGGGCGTAACACAAAACCAAAGGACATAGCATTACCAATGCTGGCTTCTTTCTTCCCTTCGACTTGAATACCTGACAATATGTGATTATCCAGTACGGCAGTTTGTTTGTATCTGCTAACCCCGCTTAAGTCTCCAAACTTTTGAGATGAACTCCCATCACTCATGTAAAATTTAATAGCAATCAACTCCCAATCCCACCAAGTTTCAACTTTGGTGATATATACGCCTTCTTCTAATTTTACCCTGTGTTCCGTTCCATTTTTGGGATTACCAACGCTACTTCTTTCACCATTCTTGTATATGACCTCTAAATAATCGACCTCATTATGCGCCCGTACAACAATTTCATGTATTTCACCATCTGTATTCATTTTGAAGTCTTCTACCGCGCCATGTTCATTGCCTCCCTTATAAATCAACCCGGTACATGGACCCACCCAAGTTAATCTATTCAGTGGGATAGGCATTGAGTTATCAGGCTCTATATTTAATAAAGTCCACAAATTGGCGGTATCTACAGTGTTGGTGAGTAATGAGTTGGCATAACTAGTTTGTGCCTGTCTGAGGTAATAATTTTTATTTACATACGAGTTACTGGTATTGCGCTGATTACCGATGGTGTGGTCGGAATAGAAATAGGTTTGTCTTACCACCGTATCTCGTAAATAGTAGCCGATGTTATTTGCTAAACCTACCTCGTCGGTTGGCTCAATTGCGCACTTCCGCCACTCTTTTTCAGCTGGTACGGCCGTGTTGATCACATAGCTCTTATATTCGCTAATTAAGTTTTTTAACGAGGTAATATGGTCAGCTCGCTCTTCCTCTGGAATACCCAGTTCCTCTGCAAATAACACTCTCTCCCTTAATAAAGCTATATGTAAAGTTGCAACTTCAACCCCAATACCAACTGTTCCCATAGTATAATTCTTACTGGTAAAGTACGGCATATGGTCATTAAAGTGAGATATATTTGTACGCAACCAAAACAGTCTACTTTCTGGTGTTTTAGCAGAAAAATATTCGTTTAGATTTTTAATAAAACCTTTCGACAATTTTTCTAGATCGTCTCGTTTTAATTGATCGATTTGTCCGCTCACCCAAGACCTCATTCTTTTTTCAGACTGTGCAATTAAATCATCAACTTTGGGCTTTTGTTCTTTCCATAAAACACCGACTACGCTCGAAATTACTCCACCTACCTCTGGTATTTTGCTTAACCCCCAAGTAACAGCTTTTCGTGCCAAGTTATTTGATTGTGCCGATGTAATAAACTGAACATCTTTTGCCTGATCAACTCGGTCAAACATACCATGCTCGGCAAATACAATTTCTTTCTTTGAACTAAGAGCGACATCTCGATCAGTTTCGACCATCACTGGCTTAGACACCCAACCAGTGATAATGGTGTTGCCTTTCCTGAAGCCAATTTGTACTTTGTCACGTGCAATTTCAGTATCCAACATTTCTCCCTTTTCTAACTTGAAAAGCTTACCGGCTATTGGAAAAATATATTTTGTTGCATCCGTTTCGAAGATCCAAACCCAGACATCTTCTTTATAATTATTCGTGATCCGCCATAAATTATTAATTCTCATCGCTTTCTCCTTTTAATATTATTTTTGTTAAATGTCTTCCAAATTTTGATCGATATAAACCACTGACGACAAGTTCGCTTTTCAGAAGGTTAGCATTAGATTTGCATCTCAAATTGAGTTATCTGATTTATTGATCCAGTTATAATTACAAGTATCTCTCAAACAACCTTTGTTCTCTTAATTATTAACCACAGTCAATCAGGTTACGAGAGTGTTTTGTTCTGCTAGACTAGCATAAGCATTTTAATGTAAAACGAGTCTGCGTTGTACTCTTCAGTTAATCCAGACCAAACATTGCAAAATCAAGTATGTCAGTTAGTGAAATAGACATAAACTCAACTATAAAGGAGTAAAAGAGTATCGTCGCTAAATCTCCCAAATTTCAAAGATTTTTACACATGTTGGCTCTTATCCTGGCTGGTGAAGCTATATTCGCTTTACCATTCCATGTCGCTCGTTTTTTTAGACCTACCGTTTTAGAAGTATTTTCTATTTCGGCAACCGAATTAGGCGCAGCGCAAGGTGTTTATGGCATAGTCGCGATGTTAGCTTATTTTCCTGGTGGACCTTTAGCAGATAGATTTCCGGCACGAAAATTACTGGCGATTTCGTTATGGCTAACCGCTTCTGGTGGACTGTATATGGCGACTTTTCCAGATTATAGCGGCTCGTTGTGGCTTTGGGGATTTTTTGGTTTTAGTACCATCATCTTGTTTTGGGCAGCATTGATCAGAGCGACTAGAGATTGGGGAGGACAAAAAGAGCAGGGACGAGCCTACGGTCTGCTAGATGGAGGTCGCGGAATTCTGGCAGCAGCTCTTGCATCGATTGGCGTCATGTTATTTAGTTTTTCCTTTCCAGATGGCTATTCGCTCGCAAGCATCGAATCAAAAAAAGAAGCACTTCGTACGATTATTTATGGTTACACCTTAGTGACAACTTTAGTTGGCGTTTTTGTTTGGTTTGTAATCAAAGATAGTCATCCATCCCAAAACGCTACTAATGATCAAATTGTGAAAGCTAAAGGACTTGTTTGGAATCAAATTTCTAGCGTGATGAAAATTCCAGCTGTCTGGTTGCAAGCAGTAATAATAATTTGTGCCTATGTTGGCTATAAAGGCTTTGATAATTACACCTTATTCGCAGTGCAAGCCTATGGTTTAGATGAAGTCGAAGCTGCGCGTGTCGCCACAATAGCATCTTGGATGCGTCCGATAGCAGCTTTGGGTGCAGGGTTATTAGCTGATAGGTTTAATGTCTCTTTAATGACGGCACTTTCTTTTTTGGTGCTGCTCTGTTCAGATTTATTTTTTGCTATTTCAACTCCGATACAAGGTGCCGTTTGGCTAATGCTCGGAAATACTGTGATTGGAGCTGCCGCTTTTTTTGGTTTAAGAGGGTTGTATTTCGCACTATTTGAAGAAGCAAAAGTGCCTGCCGCTGTAACAGGAGCAGCTGTCGGCTTGGTATCACTAATTGGTTATACGCCTGACATTTTTGTTAATTATGTCGCGGGAGTTCTGATTGATGGCTCTCCCGGTCTTGCTGGGTATCAGCATTTCTTTTGGTTTTTGTCTGTGTTTGCGGGTATTGGGGTTGTTGCTAGTTTGATCTTAATGAGGCTTTTACATCCTAGGAAATGAGACTCTCAGGAAAGATTAAGAGTATGACCTTTATATATTATATAGGTACACTTTAAACAGGCTCGCAATATCAACACTATATTCAGACAAGCGCCAACTCGTAAATTTCTTCACTTTTATCTTTGTTTAATAATTCAATCCTGAAATTTACATTGAAATGAAAGCAGCACTGCTAAACCAGGATTTTTTCTTTCTACTTTAATTTCTCCCTGCTGTGCTGATACTAGCTCATTAACTAAGGTTAATCCTATTCCCGTCCCCTGGGTACTTCGGATCAATTCGTTACCACCACGATAAAAAAGTTCAAAAACTTTTCTTTCCTGCTCCTGGGTTATACCTTCACCATAGTCCCTTATTTCCAGCTGAAATTGATGGGCATGCTCAGGGTGCTGGCGAAATATAAAGTTAATTTTTTGTCGACTGGGATCATTGATTTTCTCTTGATCAAAAAATTTAACAGCATTGTCTGTAATATTGATAATTACTTGGGAAAAGGCATCCTGCTCGACAAAAACCAGCGTATCCTCAGGCTTAGCTATTTCCATAATCATATTTAATTGAAAACTATTCTCATCAATTATCGCTAGTGTTTTAGATCGAATGATTTCCAATAAACTCGCCAGCGATATATATTCCGACTGCACATTTTGTTGCTGATTGCTAAGTTTAGATAGCTGCAAAATATTATTAATTAATCTCGTAAGTCGTTCACTTTCAGCATAGATAAATTGGTAATAGTCTTTCTGATAAGCTTCGGACATTACCGTCCCCTCTTTGAGCATTTGCGAATACATACGAATTGAAGTTAGCGGCGTTTTTAGCTCATGGCTGACTGAAGAAACAAAGTTAAGCCTTTGTTCGCCTAATGCCAGTTGCCTAAGCCCTAGTCGGTAAAAACCGTAACAAGCAAACAATATGGTAACAATCAGGAGAATAATGAAAATGCCGCTATACACCATAGCAGGCGTCATAGGTAATGAGCTTGTTGACAGAGACACAGCATAACCTCTAAATGGCCATTGCAGCTTAGTATTGTAAATAGCTTGCTGCTCAAAACGTCTATCTAGTTGAGAGGGTTGACTCACTTTAGCGTGACCGTCAGATAAGTTTTCATAGAAAAAAAGCTCTGTCTGAGCGGAATATTTAACATCCTCTAACTTAAGTAATACTGGACTATTAAAACTTCTCTGTTCCAACATACCAGTGATTTGTTGACGCAGATAAGGTTTGCGCTTTACCAGATATCCTTGCAATTGGTTTTTCTCTGCAACTGAAGCAATCCGATAAAAAATAAAATAATTGGGGACGTCAAAAATGATACTAAAAAAGTGATTTTTTTTATCGTATCCTCCCTCAATCATTTGCCGTATTGTCTTAGACTGAGACAGGGTTTGATAAATATTAAATGCTGCTTTTTTACGTCTGGTTAACTCTGGGTTTAATTCCGAGTTTAACGTGGAGTCTGACTTCTGTTGAGTAGCTCTATCTTCATCATCTCCAGAAAGCCTGTTCTGCGGAAAAGAATAGGGCCAGACTGGACTATTAAAATTTCCCTGGCTGTCATATTGGAAAAAGCCAACTAATCCTTTTATTTGTTGCTCTGCGCTTAACTGTAAGAGATTTAAACTAGCGAGAGGCGAGAGTACCTGCTGGTTTTGCTGTGTGACCGGATTATATACCTGTTGATAATAGTCAAATTCATTCACCGACAGAGTGTTGGTAAAGGTTAGTTTCTTATACAAGGTTCTGTTGATTATCTGAACCAGATTGCTTGACTCCCGCTGATACTCCGTGAGTAAATTATTTTCAATTTGTTGAAAACCGAAATAGAGTAGCGTCCCAATAGATATTAATAAGAGCAACAACAAAACTATTGCCAGATAACGTAATCGACTCAAACGCTGTGAATAACTAAGCAAACGTTTATTTGAAAAACTCAGCATAAATACTCACAGTCTTAATCGTCACATTAGGCAATATATTAAGCAACACATTAGACAACATATAGCCGATATCCTTCTCCACGGTGGGTAACTAAATGTTTGGGGGATTTAGGGTCTGTTTCTATTTTCTTACGAATTTTTGCCACATGTATATCAACCGTACGCGTATCTATATCACTTGTATTTTTATACCCCCATACTTTCTTGAGTAACTCGTCGCGGGAAACTGGCTTATTCTGGCGCTTTAAATAACCTAATATCTCCACTTCACGGCGTGTATATTTTGTCTCCTGCTGATAAGAAATGCCTGTTAATGTTTGCGTACAAATGGACACTTCGGCGCTTAATATCAGAGTGTTATCTGTATCTGTCAAACCCGAACGTCTGATCAAAGCATTCACGCGTAACACCAGTTCAGAAGTTGAAAACGGCTTGGCGACATAGTCGTCTGCCCCAAGCGTCAAACCGTTAATAATATCTTCTTCTGAGTTTTTTGCAGTTAACATCATAATAGGCTGAGTACGCGAATGTTGCCTCAGGGCGTTACAGATTTCAAAACCATTCAAAGATGGCAACATTACATCTAGAATAATGCAGGTATACTGACCAACCAGTGCTCTGGATAACCCTCTTTTTCCGTCACTTTCGCTTTCAACCTCATAACCGTGGAATACAAATAGATCGGTTAGCCCTCTTAGAATATTAGGTTCGTCTTCTACGATAAGAAGTTTAGGTTTGATACTCAAGCTGTTGCCCTATTGATTTCATTGATGCCTCAGGTGGGATTATACCCCTGATTATTCAAGATACAGGATTTCAGCAAAATCGAATGTAAACTTTTGTAAAACTTTCTCTCTCACATTTTTACATAACATGTCTATTTTAACATTAAACGTAACGAGACAATTGGTATACATAAAAACTTGGAAATCATCTATGAAAGCTAGCCTAACACGTCATTCACAAATAATTGTACTTACTAGCATGGTATTGTTTTTTATCACGATGCCAAAGGTTGGGGCGGAAGAAACCGAAAATTTTGTGACTAAGCTCAGAATACATTATGAAAAAACACTGCCAATTAAGGCATTCTCACTCAATCTTCATTTCTTAAACAAACAATATAGAGGGCATAATTATTGGGACTACCAAACACCAAATAGGCACGCTTCACACCGAATGGTTGAGGTAGATCTGGAAAAAAGGCACTTTTACGACAATGATGTACTTTATTTTTCAGGTGGTCGGCTACTCGACAGAGTTCAATTTCAGAACGATAAGGAGAGCTTTTTCTATGAAAGAAGTGCCACGAGCTTGGGAAAAACGACTCTCAGCAGAGGCATGGATAACTTTGACAGGTTTAAACGTCATATTGTTATGAATGTCGACTTTCTGGCGGTAAGACCTCTCTTTGAAGAAACCAATATTAAGGAAAACATTACACTTCGTCAGGATCGGAAATCAGGGACAACAACCCTCAAACATACAACCCGTGATAACAATATTATCGATTATGAATTTGGTAAAAACCCGTTGAAGTTAGTATCGATCAACCATAGACCCCTACGCGGAGTTTTTTTCTATGACGACTATCAAACCACAAGAGGTATAACCTATGCTCGCTCTGTCAACAAATATTATGATGGAGCAACGGAACCTACCTATATAAGCTTCAACGATCAATTTAATATCATAGAAAAAGTAGATCCTGACAAACTTCAAGTTCCACAAGGATACAGTTCTGAACTTACTAAAAGTGATGGAGTTTTAACATCAAAAGAGATTTCAACCGACCTTTATCTGGTTACAGACTCTTCAGCTATTATCAATAGTTTATTTAAAGTAAATGGTGATAAAATTACAGTGTTTGGTGCGAGTAACAACTCCAAGCTAGCAGAGAAAACAATACAACTCATTCTCGACCAGTTTCCGAAAAAGAAAATCACGTCAGTTTATGTTACCCACCCCCACGGACATCAAATTGCTGGTCTCAAAGTCTTTGTCGATCAGGGCATTGAGATACTTGCGGATGAATATACTATAGCTGCCATTAAAGCCTATCCACATTTCGCTGACGACATCACTAGATTCAAATTCCGCACTATTGAACATGAACAAATAATTAATGGCGCACATTTTTATGTATTGGAAAATATGCACTCAAAAAGACAGAGCTTTGTATATTTCAAAGATAGCGGGATTATTTTTCAAGCACACTTTCTTCACATCCCTCTGGATAATACTATCGCCAAGGTTATTCCCACTTATACTAGAACTTTTATTGATTTTGTTCGAAATAAGCACCTTAAGATCAGTCGAATAATCGCCAATTACCGTAATAATAATATCTCCGTTGAAGTCATGAATAAGACCTATGATGCTATGTGATAGGAGATAGTCTGGGAATATAAATAACCGTCAGCAGAGTTGACGCCACCTTTACTTCTTTCGTAGTATTTCATAAGACCAAACTCCTATGTAGATAACAGCTTAAAAAAACCTTACCAGTTAAAATATCAGAAATCGGAAGCACAATCGGTTTTTTATTGTTGAGCCTTCATTAAAACTACTCAATCAACTCCTCCATATCCTTCAAGGTTCTATCAATTCTTTTCATCAAGCGACCGTATACTAGTTTAAAATCCCAAACATAAATTCTATCGCCAAAATAGGATAAAAGTACGACGATAATAGCGACACCAACTGCCCAAAAAATAGGAATTCCTTGATACAGATAAGTATCTGGGTCATTCATTATGTTAACCAGCTTCTCGCTCGTGTTAGGGAGTACGAAAAAAAAATCAGTAGTGATAAAAAGAAACATGCCTGGGTACAGAACTCTACCGATCCTAGCACTATCTGAGATTATGTTTTTTAAACAAGTGTCAAATGCTCTTAAGTATTGATAACTGTTTTTGTTTCTATCGATCTTTTTTAGCGCAGCCAATTGTTTTCTTCCAGCAATCATCAATAAGATAAATAGAACGGATAAAGATAACCCAACAAATGGTAAGCCTTCGAAAAAATAAAAAACTAACACAAATAAAGAAGCTCCAGCCAAGATTATCACATTGATTCTGAATCTCTTCTGGAATCGCTCGATGATGTCATTTGATTTACGGCTATATAAATCATTGATTTTCGGGGCGACTAGCATCTCTTTTTTTAGGAAACCGTCTTTCCAAGTTGATTCAATAGATTTTTTCATTTAACTCTCCTCCATGCGTAATATTTTGTTTAAACGTTGTTTAATTCTTTTGATCCTGACACCGATATTGTTTGGATTGGTACCAATAATGTCAGCTATTGCTTGATAGGAAAGTTCATCCAGATAAAGTAAAATTACCGCTCTGTCGATTTCGGATAACTGCCTGATCGCCCGATATAACTCATTAATCGATTCATCTTCAAACGCTCTACTTTCATCGACTACTTCTGGCGGAAAATCAACCGCTGTTATATGCCGTCGACCATTTTTCTTTTTCCTTAAATAAGTCAAACAGACATTCAAAGACAGCCGGTAAATCCATGTTGACCACTCGGAATCCTTTCGAAACTTATCTTTACTACGCCATATTTGTAGGCAAACTTCTTGATAATAATCCTCAAAATCCTCTTGGTTGTTAGTATATGCGCGACAAATCTTAATGATAATTCCCGCATAAGGTAAAATTGACGAGGTGTAAAAATCACTTCCCATATTTATTTCTTGTTCCAATCATTTGGCTATTTATCTAAGTTAGTGGCGGATGAAGGAAATTATTACACTAATCTGAGAGTTTATTTCAATACTAAGATATTTAGGCTACAGCGAATCATAGGAAGACAGTACAAACCGACAAGTAAAATAATCCATAGCCTATACCCATAGCTAAACCAGTCTTGTTATACTCTCTAGCATTATAAACACAGCTATTAGAATAACATGCTCAAAAGCTTTTTTACTCCAAAATGGCAACATCAAGACGCCGAGATTAGAAAACAAGCTCTCGCGGCGTTAGATGCCGAAAATGATATTGAAATTATAGTCAAGTTGGCGAAGGACGATCCATCTAAAAAAGTCCAAGAATTAGCATTAGCCAAGCTTACAAATACAGCTGTTCTACAGTCTTTATTATCGGACACCCAAAACCCTGGTGATTGGTGCCGTTTTGCCTACCGATTAAACCAGCTATCACCGCGAGTAGAAGCTTTAACAGCGAAATTTGAAAAGTGCAAAGATAACTGGGACAAGGACGAGACTTTTAAAGCGGTAGCGTCTAACACGATGGATCGAACCTTAACGAATTCACTACTGTCTAGAATAAACGATGCTGATAGTTTGTACAAAATCGCCACAACCGCCAGATCAATTGAGTTACGGCTAAAGGCAGTTGAAGATATAAATGATCCAGAACAACTGAAAAAACTGTTGAAAAACGCTACACATAAACAAGTATTGCAGATTGTTAGAAACAAATTAGCGGAGACAAAATCGGCGCAAAAAGAAATTGACGAAACGATTACAAGATCTGGAAACTTAGCCTCTGTGATAGAAAAACTCAGTAAGCAAAGTTGGTTTGACCCTCAATTTGAACTGAAGGTAGGCCACGCGGTTGAAAATTGGCGAGAGCTGGATTTGGCGATAACAGAGAGTGCCACTGAGCGGCATAAAAAAGATCTTAGAGAGTATGTAAATCGTTTTCAAAGTTGTTTAAAAATATGCCAAGAATTGATAGCCAAAAATAAACAGCAATTAGAACAAGCTGCAGCTCAACAGGATGCGTTAGATAAACAGAATGATTTGTGTACGCAGATGGAGAATCTATTAAATGAAATGAGTGACCCAGCTATGAATAGCTTACAGTCTTATCAGTCGGTTCAACAAGCACTTGATTTCTTAAATGACAATTGGCAGCAAACCATTAAAGAATCGAAGCCAGAGACTAAAGTGTTTAGCCAATACACAAAACTACAGGGACAATTACAACGTAGGGTATCACCATGGGAAAATTTTATTCGCTTAAAACCCAAATTCGAATTACTTTTTAATAAAGCAAATTTTGCAAATGTATCTATCAAAGAATATGATGTACTTAATGACTGGTTAAAAGGCTGGCAAGATCTTTACAACCAACTTGCCTGGTCAAATAATGCAACCATGCCAAATGATCTTAATGACTGGTTTGAGTTAGCAAAAAAATATCAAGCCCAATACGACAGTTTAGTTTCCTCTCAAAAGAAAAAGGCTCGTTATCTTAACCAGAAAATTACTCTTCTAGAAAAACATTGCCAACAACGAAACCTGATTGCCGCCAATAAATTAGTTAATTATATCAAGCAAAAACTGAATGACAGCATTAGTGAATTTCATACTTCTTTGTCTAAAAAATTGCAAAATATTCAACCGAAACTAGATGAGCTGCGAGACTGGCACGCATTTGCTACTTCGCCTAAGAAAAGTGATTTATGTGAAGTAATGGAGAGACTAATTGACGAACCGATGGAGCCATTAACCAGGGCTAAAAAAGTGCGAGAGCTACAGAGACAATGGCGAGAATTATTGGCATCCGATCCAAACGCTGATGATCAATCTTGGGAAAGGTTTAAAAAAGCAAGTGATAGCGCTTACCAGCCTTGCTTAGCATTTTACGCTGAAAAAGATAAAGTTAGAGCTGATAATCTAAAAAATAGACTTAATATTTGTGAATCGCTTGAGCAACTGGTTGCAAGGTATGGTTGGAATACGGAAGCGAAACAACAGGCTCTATCAGAACAAGAAATAACCAGTCCAAGTGGCCTAGATCAAATTCATAGTCAACCTGACTGGAAAGCCATCGATCAACAGATTAACAAAGCTAGTCAGGATTGGAAAAAATACCAACCCGTTCCAGAAAACGAACGAGAATCGATACAAAACCACTACAACAATATCCTCTCAATGGTACGAAACCAGTTAGATGCCGAAAAACAAACCAACTTAGAGAGTCGTTGCCAACTAGTCGAAAAAGCAATAAAATTTTATGAGATGGAAGATATTGAAAAATCAATCCAGGGAGTTCTGCGATTGCAAAAACAGTGGAAGGAATTGGGACTGACTTATTACAAAGCCGATCGAGTGCAGTGGAAATTATTTCGTGCAGCTATTGATAAAGTATTTTCTAAAAGAGATTCGCTTAAAAAACAGTTCAAAGACGAATTACTGACTAACCAGAAAAAACTTAAAGAACTAACTGAGCAAATTGATCAATTATGTAGAATAGAGGATGAACATCTTAAACAAAGTTACCAGCAGTTTAAAGAATTAAAACAAAGCTGGTCTTATGATACACAATTACCAAGAGCTTCTTCACAAGTTCTTTTAAAAGCATTTGAAAACAGCTGCAGTAAATACAAGCTGCACTATGCTGGTCTGGATCAGAGGAAAAAACAAGCTGCATTCAGAGCACTTCAGAGTGGAGCGGCTTTACTCAACTCTGTCGAAGAAGCATTTTTACAGGGTGAGCCTTCAAAAATAGAAAAATCGAATTTAGGTGCGAAATTAGAGCAGCTAAAAAGCGAAATACCTCAACTAAAATGCAATGGGGATGGAAAAAATCATTTAGAAAGTCGATTAAGTCAAATAATAGATTTAAATAAAGCGGTTATAGATGAGATGATAGAAAATCAATCTGGTCTACTTCTGCTTCATGAGCTAGCTTTATCAATGGAAATTCTTCTGGCGATAGACTCGCCGAAGAGCTGTAAAGAACAGCGAATGAAAATTCAATTAGAACAATTGCAAAAAGGCATCGGAACAAATAGATCAGATGTTAACAAATCCACACAGGTGCGAGAAATGTATAATAAATGGATTTCAGTAGGATTTATTAATCAAGTTAATAGAGCTGAATTGGAAATAAGAAGGGAAAAAATTTTTACTGCGGCAGGATTGTGATTTTATCGGATCGAGGATTAAGTCGAAAATACTTCTTCACACTTAACACCTGTATAATTGTGGGCTGCGACTGCACAAAAAAAATTATTTAATACTTGTTCTTCGGAGTCTCTATTATCAGTGCAATATAGGTAGGTATAATTATCTTCACTAACTTTAAATAGTGGTGTTTCTGGTAAGTTATCCTCTATAAAAAAGGTTTTTTTAATCCAAACCATATTTTACCATCATCAATTTCGTAAGTTAATTTTTCAGGAACAACAACTTTCTCAGGGAACATTAAACGAAATTTTGTGTTTGGTTTTATTCTATAAATTTTCATCTTCTTTTTTCAAAAATTTAGGTTCTATGCGGTTTTCCTACAAAAAAAATCGTCAATCACTCACAGCAGCCATTAACTTTTGCCACTATTCAATCACATCGCACATCAATATTATACCAATATCTCAAACGGAGTTGTTATACCAAGGATTGGTCATGTCATTGTCGATTATTTACACCCGTGCAGGCGTTGGCATTGAAGCTCCGCTAGTGACAGTTGAAACCCACCTCTCAAATGGCTTGCCAAGTATGTCAATCGTCGGTTTGCCGGAAGCCGCTGTCAAAGAAAGCAAAGATCGAGTGAGGAGCGCATTGATCAATGCTAATTTTGAGTTTCCCACTCGTAGAATAACCATAAATTTAGCTCCTGCTGATCTACCGAAAGACGGTGGGCGCTTTGATTTGCCAATTGCGCTCGGGATCTTGTGTGCCACTGGTCAGCTTAATGTAGACGATATTTCACAATATGAATTTATGGGTGAACTTGCTCTATCAGGGGAATTAAGAAAGGTAAACGGCATTTTACCAGCGGTGCTTGCTGCAAGAAGAAATGATAGAAAACTCGTTATTCCGGAGCAAAACCTCGCCGAAGCACAGTTAATTGGCGCGAAGCATGCTGTTGGTGGTAATCATTTGCTGCAAGTGTGTGCTTACCTACAGGGACAAAGAGACTTTGTTTTAGAGAATAAACAAACAGTGACCACTCCAATAAAAATACCTCAACCAGACCTACTAGAAGTTAAGGGGCAATACGCAGCAAAACGTGCTTTGGAAGTGGCAGCCGCTGGTCGTCATAATTTACTGTTTATCGGGCCACCAGGAACCGGTAAAACAATGTTGGCCACTCGTCTTGCAGGAATTTTACCTGAACTTAGTGAGCAAGAAGCAATAGAATCAGCAGCAATAACCTCTGTAAGTGACCATGGACTCGACACCCAAAACTGGCGTCGCCGTCCATTTCGATCTCCACACCACACTGCATCTGCGGCGGCAATGGTTGGTGGTGGGAGCAATCCCAAACCGGGAGAAATATCTCTGGCGCATCATGGAGTTCTATTTTTAGATGAATTACCGGAATTCGAGAGGCGGGTGCTGGAAGTTTTAAGAGAGCCGCTAGAATCTGGTACAGTGACAATTTCAAGAGCAGCGAGACGTGCAGAGTACCCAGCTAAATTTCAATTTCTTGCCGCAATGAACCCATGCCCATGTGGGCATTTTGGAAACCCGCGTGGGGTTTGTCGATGTACTTCCGATAAAATCAGGCGCTATTTGCTTAAACTTTCAGGTCCTTTTATTGATCGCATCGATATGCATGTGGATGTGCCCTCAATGACTCAAGATCAACTCAAAAATATTCCTGATACTAGTTCAGAGTCATCGGAGACTGTTCGCACACGAGTGGTTGAAGCAATGGAACACCAATTATCTAAACGCGGAAAATGTAATTCTTTTCTCAACCCAAAAGAGCTGGAAAATGAAATCAATTTTGAGGCTGGAGCGGAAGACTTTATTCTCGCGGTTCTAGAAAAATTGAAGTTCTCCGCTCGCGCTTATCATCGTATCTTAAGAGTTTCGCGCACTATTGCTGATTTAGAGAAAAGCAAACAAGTCAAACAGACTCATTTAGCCGAGGCTCTCAGTTATCGACGTTTAGAAAGAATGTTAATGCAAGTGGCTTGATTTAATTATATATCCTACAGCATAAAATATTTCTATTTTTCACACTAGCTCTCGTTGGTACTCGCAATTTTAGAGAGCTAGTTTTTTCTTCCTAAATTAATTCACCTACCAAAATAAATTTACAATATAAACTGATTGAAATTTACCATTTTCTGTTTCGTTAGGATAGAATCCATATTGTTCTTTACTGCCAAGGAAATAGAATGAACGATACTTCGAGTTCTGGTCAATTAGACTCTTCAGATAAATACGAAAAGTCAGAAAACCGTTCAACCATGCCATCTAGAATGGATAATATACAATTCTTGTCACTTTCTCCGTACTATCCGAAAATCAGTGCTTTCAGTAATTTTGCCAGTTGGGCAATAATTTTTGTTATTCTACTGACTATTGACTTTCTAGTTTCAAAGATCGATCTTCATTTTATTGTCTTACCCGCTATCGCATTTATTGCAGTAATTTCTGCGCTTTATGGATATTGCTTTTCAAAGTCCTGTGGTTATTCTCACGGCGATTTCGATATTTTATATAAAGAAGGCTTGTGGTGGAAAAAGCAAACTGCTTTAAGCTTTTCCCGCATTCAGCATATTGATATTTCTCATGGACCACTTGAAAGAAGATATAAAATGGCGACAATTAAGTTTTTTACCGCTGGCGGCGTTGCTTCTGATCTTAAGATCCCAGGACTACCTAATGAGTTAGCTGAATCGATGCGGGCTGAAATTCTACGGTACGCAAAGAATGAACTCAATTCAAACCAACCGATAGAAGATTCAAAAATCACAACTGAAGAATCGTCTAGCTTGTCGCCAGAGCAAGCTCCAATTGATAGCGAAAGAAATAATGAATAATTCTCTATACTCCTACAAGGCGGAAAATTGGCAACGACTTTCACCAATGTCGGTCATATTTTTTATCGGTAAAATCATTACACGTTTATTAAAAGATGCACTGCCAAGTCTCGCTCCGTTAGCGGTTGTTATCTTTAGTTCAGATAATAAAGCATGGTTAACACTTAGTATTGCTATAGGAATAGTTGCACTTGTTGTTATCGGATCATTTTTGCAATACTGGTTTTTCAAATTCAAACGGGAAAATAATAAAATATTGATAAATGATGGTGTTTTTAAGAAGAATCATCGCATCATTCAGTTTGACCGAATTCAGAATATTAATATTTTACAACCTATCTATTTTAAACCTTTTGAGTTGGTTACTTTGCAAATTGAAACCGCAGGCTCCAAAGGTAATGAAGCTGATCTATCGGGTATTCCTAGAGGTTTCGCCAATTATTTAAGAAATCTGGTTTTACAGCAGATAGAAAACAAAAAAACTGATTCTTCTATACTCGATGAAAACTCTCAAATTATTCAAGACAAACTTATTGCAAAGGCGAGCCTTAAAGACCTCGTTAAGTATGGTGTATCGAGTAACGGCATTTTTTGGTTCTTCATTTTTCTTGCCCCGTTATTTAGTCTGGCTGATGACTTTCTAGAAAAATGGATTACCAAAGATGACTTTTCGAGTTTCGCTGAGTTTTTGGGTGGAGGCATCTTGGGGGAAATTGTTATTGTATTTGCTATCCTGATTACTATTTTTTTGTTTATGTTTGGGTTTTCTATTTTGGGAGCCATACTTCGGTATTCTAATTATCGATTAACTTTAAAAAGCCAGACTAAAAGCACCACATCTCTTAAACGATCAAGCGGATTGATCACTAATTATGAAGAATCGCTAAAGTTGCAAAAAATTCAGACATTGATCCTCCAATCCAATTTTATTGGTCGCTGGCTAAAGGTGATTCATTTAACCTTAGGACAAGTTTCATCAAGCCAGGTAAAAGCAAAGAACAGACAAAGCCTTTTTGTGGTACCCGCTAGAACAGCAGAAGAATCTTTAGAAATTCAAAAGATCGTTTTTAATAAGTCGCCAGAGTTTATTGAAACAAAAGGCATTGACAGACGATATATCAATAAAACCATCGCATTAAAAATATTTTTCCCATCATTAATAGCATCGATTCTCATTTATTTATCAAATGATAATATCCTGATTTTGGCGCTACCTTTTGTGCTATCTCTGGTGATGTTACCGCTAGTAGTTAGGCGCTGGAAACGGTATCGATTCGGTATGAAAGACGGCTACGGAAAATTTGAAAGAGGATTATTTGGGTTTCGGCATATTTTGTTTCCACTATATAAAGTTCAGCGAGCGGAAGTAAGACAGTCCCCCATTCAACGTCGCCGAAATTTAGCGACTTTAAAAATTTATTTAGCATCGAATCAAATTCAAATGCAATATATTCCTATATCTGAGGCGAATAGATGGTTGGATATTATTGGACGAGAGATTGAAGAAACTAATTTGGCTTGGTATTGATTGTGTTGAAAAGGGGGCTAACCGCACTATTTATAATCGTCGCCGCTTTCTTGGTTTATTTCCTTTATTTTCATAAGAACAGATCGGAAATGAAAACTAAAACTAACAGCATTGAGTCTGTGGCAGTTCAAAATAAATCGATAAAAATACCGTCTTTAGAACAAAACGATCACCTGATATATTCGCTGGATATTTCACCCCCTACCGAAGTTATGGAAGTAAACAGAAACGACAATTGTTTATCTCACCAAGAAATACTTAACGAGTTTGAAGATAGGAGGCTTTACGATGAATCTCTCGGAAGTTACTCTCGTCATAATGATTCCACGGAAATGCCTGAATATTGGTATTATTCAATTGATACTTTATTGAGAATGTCGGAAGTCGGAGATGTTACTGCTCGTTATTTTGCGGGAATTAAATTAATGTATCAAAGCGTTGACGAGGGAGCTATAAAAAACTATTTTGATTTACCTGTTTTTATCAACGAAGAAAGTAATATCTCACAGTATGATTCGAAAAAAATGAATCATGCGAGACAGTTGTTATATGATGCAGCAATCGAAGGAAAGATATATGCTATGCAACGAATACTTATAAGTTACGATTTGGAAAAATACTTTCTGATCAACGAAAAAAAGTGGGACAAAAGAGCTGAACAAGAATACCAGAAAAAGCGTTACACAACTTATTTTGTATTGTTAGAACCATACGATACGAAATTTGGAACACTAGATCTTCGACCATTTCATCGAGACCATCTCCCGGCAGAAACAGAAGTAGCGATTAACAATGCTATTGTCCAGTTTAATGAAGAGAGAAATTTAAAAGGGTTATCTCCCTTAATGATAAAGGGATACCCTCAAGATTGGCAAGATAGACATCATTGCAATACTGATTAACTGGTAAATAAATAGTTATATAGGAGAACAAGAGACACTATTTTTGCCCCGTCAACAATGGCCGAAAGTGCATATTCATATCCTTCATTATGTATCCGCAATACAGGTCTAAAAGCCTTATCAGTTGCAATAATTATTTGCTCTGCAACAAGCAACTTATCTGTTTTTAAAATCCAATACTCTGAGACTAATACAGGGCTTGGCCAATAACCGGCTGTTCTTACTTCATATTGTCGCTGAGAGAAAAATGCATAGGCGAGCAAAAGTAGAAAAATTAATCCCAACTTATAAATATAGCGTTCCATATTTAAGGAAGGATGACTAGCTCGTCATCTCTTCCCAAAACGACTTAACCCCATTCCACCAATTACTTGATTTTGGGCTATGCTGTTTTTTGCTACCTTTGATATAATCATCAAACTCTTTTAATTTAGCTTTTTGTTCTTTGTTAAGTTTAACAGGTGTTTCAATTACCACTCGACAGAGCAAATCGCCTTTCATCCCGCCACGCATTGGTGTAATTCCTTTGCCTCGCAGTCTAAACATTCTTCCTGTTTGAGTTTCGTCAGGAATTTTTAGTTTTACTTTGCCATCAAGCGTCGGGACTTCTAATTCGCCGCCTAAACATGCAGTTGCAAAACTAATTGGCATTTCACAATATAAATTGTCTCCATCTCGCTCAAAAATATTATGCTCTCTAACATGCACTTGAACATACAGATCGCCAGCTACTGCGCCTGGACCGCCCGCTTCTCCTTCGCCTGTTAAACGAATTCTATCGCCAGTATCAACCCCTGCTGGAATTTTTACGGATAGCGTTTTTTCTTTTCTGATCCTTCCTTGACCAGAGCAACTTGGGCATGGATCTTTTATTACTGTGCCTTGTCCATGACAACTCGGGCAAGTTTGTTGAACAGAGAAAAAGCCTTGTTGCATGCGCACTTGTCCGACACCTTTACAGGTATCACACTCAGTTGAGCTTGAACCTTTTTTTGCGCCACTTCCAGCGCAAGGATCACAAGAAACATAAGTTGGAATTTTGATGGTTTTTTTGATGCCCTTTACCGCATCTTCTAATGACATTTCTAAATTGTATTGAAGATCTGAGCCGCGCCGCTGTCTTTGTCGTCCACCTCGACCGCCGCCTCCGCCGCCACCACCGAAAATATCACCAAATACATCGCCAAAAATATCGCTGAAGTTTCCGGCACCTGCACTATGTCCAAAACCACCTTGACTCGGATCAACACCTGCATGGCCGTACTGATCGTAGGCTTGTCGTTTTTGTGGATCAGCTAGAATTTCATAAGCTTCTTTCGCTTCTTTGAATTTATCTTCTGCTTCTTTTGAGTCGGGATTTCTATCAGGGTGATGCTTCATTGCCAGACGACGATAAGCTTTTTTCAGCTCTTTTTCGTCAACTGATTTATTCACTCCTAAAACTTCGTAATAATCTTTTTTGGACATTATGTTTTCTCTTTAAGTATTTCTTATTTCCTACTCAAGCAAAAAAATAGACTGATGAGCTAGATACAGCAACGCGGGGAATTCCCCGCGCAGCCAATTGATTCCCTGTTGCTAGTCAGTAAAAAGCTGACTAGCGCAATGAGACAATTACTTCTTATCGTCTTTCACTTCTTCAAACTCAGCGTCAACTACATCATCATCACCTTTGGCTGAATCGTCCGCTTGTGCTTGCTCTTGACCTGGCGCTCCTTCAGCTCCCGCTTGTCCTGCATCAGCTTGCGCTGCCGCATACATGCGCTCCGCCATTTTTTGTGATGCTTTAGTTAGCGCTTCTGTTTTAGCAACAATCGCCTCTTTGTCATCACCTTTCATGGCTTCTTCTAAATCAGTGATCGCTTGTTCAATCGCTTCTTTTTCACCATCTTCAAAAGTGACATTTTCTTCACCCATGGTTTTCTTAGTTGCGTGAATCAAGCCATCTGCCTGGTTACGCACTTCAACCATTTCCTGGAATTTTTTATCATCTTCCGCATGCGCTTCAGCATCTCGAATCATTTTTTCTACTTCATCATCCGATAAACCTGAAGAAGCTTTGATCACAATAGATTGCTCTTTACCAGTCGCTTTATCTTTTGCAGAAACATTCAAAATACCGTTAGCATCAATATCAAACGTTACCTCAATTTGTGGTGTTCCACGAGGCGCTGATGGAATATCTTGCAAATCAAACTTACCGAGTGATTTGTTTTGAGCGGCCATTTTACGTTCACCCTGACAAACATGAACCGTTACTGCTGATTGATTATCTTCGGCCGTTGAAAATACCTGATTCGCTTTAGTTGGGATCGTGGTATTTTTGTCAATCAAGTTAGTCATTACGCCGCCCATGGTTTCGATACCAAGCGATAATGGTGTTACATCTAACAATAAAACGTCTGTTACATCACCTGCTAGAACCGCACCTTGAATTGACGCGCCCATAGCAACGGCTTCATCAGGGTTTACATCTTTTCTTGGCTCTTTGCCGAAGAAATCAGTAACCACTTCTTGGACTTTAGGCATCCGTGTTTGACCACCAACCAAAATCACATCGTCGATGTCTGAGACATTTAAACCAGCGTCTTTAATAGCTGTTTTAAGCGGCGCTAATGTACGCTCTACTAAATCGTCTACGAGTGACTCTAGTTTTGCTCGAGTTAATTTAATATTTAAATGTTTTGGACCCGTCGCATCAGCTGTCACATAAGGCAAGTTAATATCAGTTTGGCTGCTAGAAGACAGTTCAACTTTCGCTTTTTCACCAGCTTCTTTTAAACGTTGCAGCGCGAGTGGATCGTTATTCAAGTCGATACCGCTGTCTTTTTTGAATTCTTCTACTAAGAACTCAATCACTCGCATATCGAAATCTTCACCACCTAAGAAAGTATCACCGTTAGTCGCCAGTACTTCAAAAGTGTGCTCGCCTTCAACTTCGGCAATTTCAATAATTGAAATATCAAAGGTACCGCCACCTAAGTCATAAACTGCGATGGTTCTATCGCCTGTACCTTTGTCTAAACCGTAAGCAAGTGCTGCTGCTGTTGGCTCATTGATAATTCGTTTTACTTCAAGACCGGCAATTTTTCCAGCATCTTTAGTCGCTTGACGTTGAGAATCATTAAAATATGCGGGAACGGTAACAACTGCTTCGGTAATGGTTTCGCCAAGGAAATCTTCAGCCGTTTTCTTCATCTTTTTAAGTACTTCGGCGCTGACTTGTGGCGGCGCAGTCGCAGTGCCTTTAGCTTCAACCCATGCATCACCGTTATCAGCTTTTACAATTTTGTAAGGCACCATTTTAATGTCTTTTTGTACAACATCGTCTTTAAATTGACGACCAATCAATCGTTTGATTGCAAATAGTGTATTTACAGGATTAGTAACCGCTTGACGTTTAGCTGATTGACCAACTAATACTTCACCTTCTTCGGTGTAAGCAACGATTGAAGGAGTAGTTCTTGTGCCTTCAGCATTTTCGATAACTCGTGAATCTTTTCCATCAAGTACAGCAACACAAGAGTTAGTTGTACCTAAATCTATACCAATTATTTTACCCATGTTAATTCTCCTAAAAAACTATTGGTTGGTCGCTATTTGACTAAATTAGACTCAACAATAATTCTGTTTAAATATGTTTAGTTTAAGTTTGTTCGTTGCCCTTTATCTGGGGGCTGTAAAATTTAATTCAAGCATTTTAAAGGCTAATTTTTGAACAATTTAAAGTTTTTGCTCAGTGTTTACGCCTTTTCATCAATCGATGCCGCTTTACCTTTCGCCACAATAACTCTAGCAGGTCTAATGAGACGCCCATTGAGCTGGTAACCTGCTTGCACCACCATCATCACGCTATTTGGTTCGTGCTCATCGCTTTCTTGCATCACCATTGCCTCATGCAATCCAGGATCAAAATTTTCACCTAGTGGTGAAATTTGCTGGATTGAGAATTTGTTTAAGGTGTCGAGTAGTAATTTATAGGTCAATTCTATCCCTTCGTGCATAGCTGATTGTTCTTTGCCTTCCGCAGGCTGCTCTAACGCTTTTTCGAGGCTATCGACAACACCCAGGATCTCCTTCGCAAATCGCTCAAGCGCAAATTTACTCGCATTGGAGACTTCTCGCTCTGCTCTACGGCGGATATTTTCGGTCTCCGCTTTAGCTCGAATGGCGGTATCTTTGTGTGTATCCGCTTGTTTTAGTGCTGAATCAAGTTGCTCGCTCAATGCAGAAACTTGCTCTTCAAAACTTAATTCTTTGTTTTCTGCGCCAACATCTGATGCAGTTTCGTCAACCTTTTCAGCAGACTCTTCGGTATTTGGATTATCCCCGGTATTGCTCATTTCAATTGCTCCTAAATGCGAGTAATTAGTTTATATTTGGGCTTATTCAGTCGATATTCGACAAATAAACCTCGATTAATTGTATTTCATTGAAGATTGCTTTGAATATGGGGTTAAGTTAGACAGATTCAACTTAATTTTGATGTCTATTTAACCTAAATATTGGGTAAGTATGCTGTTCATTGCCAAAATACAAGAATATCCTCACAAATGGAAAGTAAACATCTAGGTGTAAAACTCTTATCTGTCCCCTGGTAAAGTGAAATTATTATCATTTTTAGCCGGTTGCTTTTAATTATGGGAGAAGCCAACTAATTTCGCTCTATTTCCGTCTTATAAGGAATAACTAAATATCTTTACTTAAAAAGGTGTTTCCCGAAAATGATTAGCTAAAAATAGTTTTATTGAGGAGAAAGTTTATGAAGAAAGTATTATTCGTTTTGATCTTTATGATGTTTACTAGTTTTGATGTTCATGCAACTTGGTCTATGATTGCTGTCGACCGAGAAACAGGGGAAATCGGAATTGCGGGCGCATCTTGTACTTTTGATGTTCAAGGGATTGCCTCCTTAGTTCCAGATAAAGGCGCTATTGTCGTCCAAGCATCGAGTAATTACTTTGCCAGAATGAAAGGGGTGGAGCTTATGAAAAAAAATGCGCCTGCCGAACAAATACTTGAGGCTATGCGTCATGAGAAGTTCGAACCCGAAAAACAACAGTATGGTGTAATTTCAATCAATGAGAAAACTAAACCTTTAGTGTCTTCTGGAAAGCACATAAAAGGCTGGAGTGGATCAATGGTTGAAAATAACTTTGCTGTGTTAGGAAATATTCTTGTTGGTGATAGTGTGATATCCAAAGCTCATAAAGCCCTAATGAACTCTAAAGACCAACAACTCCCAAAACGTTTAATGCTGGCTTTAAAAGCTGGAGAAAGTGAAGGTGGGGATCGAAGGTGTGGCACACAATACGCCCGATCTGCATTTATTTCCGTTTTTCGCCCAAACAGTGGCTCTATTCTAAAACTCTCAGTTTATGGAATTGAACCAGGTGGTCAACCAGCGGTCACCTTATTAAGTGAACAATTTGAAAAACTCAATAAAAATGAGGGTGTTAAAAAGCAATAAACAACATGCTTATGCAGTTTTTAGCTAGTTAGTCTTATAATCAAGCGCCGATGAAAGCATTTTGGCGGTCACATCAACAATTGGGATCACCTTGTCATATTGCATTCGAGTCGGCCCAACGACAGCAAGCACGCCAACCGACTTACCCTGCTGCTTGTAGGGAGCACTCACTACGCTACAACCGCTTAGTCCCTGACTACCTGATTCCTCGCCGATAAAAATCTTAACCCCTTTGGCGGCTAGCGAACGATCAAGCAAACCCATAATTTTCTGTTTTTGCTTAAAGGCATTGAAGATCTGATCGATATTTTCAAGTTGTCCGTGTGATGCCATCGAGACTAAGTTGGTTTGCCCCGATAAATGGAACGCATCATTGGATTGAGTTGCCAAATTTTGCGATTGTTCAAATCCTTTTTCAGCAAAATCGATGGCTTTTTGCAGTAAAATATCGAGCTCTTGCTTTTCCTTAAGCATTTGTCCAAATAACTCTTGCCTCGCGTTATTTACATCTTTTCCGACTAATTGCTGATTTAGATAATTAGCCATTTGCGTCAATTCATCCCGTTGATAATCTCTATCAACATTAATCACTCGATTTTGAATTTCATCATTTTCTAGCACCATCACCACCAACAGTCGTTTATCTGATAACGGAATAAAATCAATATGCTGCAATCGATTGACCGGCTGACAAGGGATCTGTACAAGACTAGCCATTTTAGTCATATCTGAAAGCAAGTTAGAGGCGTTACCTAACAGCGCTTTCGTTTCCTGGCGAGGATTAAGATTACTTTTAACATGCTCAACGATATCATTTTTTAACGTTCGAACTTTGATCAGCTGATCGACAAAAATCCGTAAACCTTGAGTAGTCGGAATTCGACCTGCCGAAGTATGTGGCGAAAGTACCAAACCTTGTCTTTCCAGATCAGCCATAATATTACGAACGGTGGCGGGACTAACGGTTAGATGGGATGACTTAAGTAACGCTTTTGAGCCTATCGGTGTGCCCTGTTTAACGTAGGACTCAATTAGGGACTTCATTAAAATTAAATCGCGCTCTTTCATAGACTCGTTCTTACATTGTTCTTATTTTTAAGATTTTTCCACATTAATATCACTATATTCTTGATTACTAACAAGAAAGAGTGGATTATTCTTCTATTCGATAATTTCTTCCTCTATTATTGGGATAAATGCCGTTATTTCAAGCGGAGCGCTCAAATAAGCCGAACCGCAATGACTTCCGAATTAATAAGATAAATTCCGAATTTAAGGAACAAGCGATGCCTCACTCGATAGCATTTAAAAAAATAGGTTTAGCTGGCAAACCTGATAGCAAAGCCGCCCAAGAAACTATTACTGTTTTATGTGATCAAATTAATGCGCTAGGTTTAGAGGTCTTCCTGCCAGAATCAAAAAAATATAATTTTCCAAATGGTGATGCAAAAAAAATCCCCTTCCACGAACTTGGTGAGTGTTGCGATCTCGTGATTGTAGTCGGCGGTGACGGCAGTATGCTAAAAACAGCACGAGAGCTAATCGATAGCCAAGTCCCTTTGCTGGGAGTAAATCGAGGTCATTTGGGATTTTTAACCGATATCAGACCGACCGAAGTAGATACTCGCGTACCACCTATTTTAGATGGTCAGTACACATTGGAAAATCGATTTTTGCTTTATGCAGAGGTCTTTCGTGATGATAAATCGATTGGAACATCCACAGCAGTGAATGATGTGGTGCTCTATCCAGGCGAAATCGCCCGAATGATCCAATTTGAACTTTATATGGACAGGCAATTCGTTTACAGCCAACGCTCAGACGGATTGATAGTTTCCACCCCAACCGGATCAACCGCTTATGCATTATCAGGCGGTGGACCGATCCTCGCACCGCAAACCGACACTATTGTTTTAGTACCAATGTTTCCACACACTTTAACCAGCCGACCAATTGCAGTGAACAAACAAAAAGTCATTGATATCGTTATTTCGGAAACCAATCCACATAACCCCCAATTAAGTTGCGATGGACAATCTATTATTTCACTCGCACCGGGAGATCGGATTGTGATCAAACAATATCCGATTGAAATGAAATTAGTTCATCCTCTTGATTATGATTATTTTGAGGTGTTGCGATCTAAGTTGGGTTGGGGGCAGAAGCTTTGAGCTCTCACTACAAGCGACTAATCAACTTCTTAACATCCGATAAATGCCGACGACTAATTTCTAATTTTTTATCCTCATGATTAAGAACCACAAAAGAATGCCCTTGATGATCACGATGAATGCCTGAGATAAACTTCTTCGCGACAATCGCATTGCGATGTACTCTAACAAAATTTTCGGAAAACTCACTTAACAGATCTTTTAAAGTATCTTCAATAATTGTTTCACCGTCTAAATATTTTACCGTCACGTACTTAAGTTCCGCTTGAAAATAAACAACATCTTTGACTGGGATCAGTTTAATATTTCCGCTAATTTTTGCGGTAATATTGGTGCGCCCTTGTTGTTGAGCTTTGACTGTATTTAGTTGTGCTTGATTTAAGCAACAAGCCTTTTCAATCGCTTCTTTCAGGTTTGATTCACGCACTGGTTTAAGTAAATAATCTACCGCATTTACATTAAAAGCTTCTAGCGCGTATTCATCATAAGCGGTGGTAAAAATAATGGCTGGTGGTTGTTCTATTTGTGAAATATGTTGCGCAGCTTCTAAACCGTCCATACCTGGCATACGAATATCCATTAAAATCACATCTGGTTTCTCTTTTTGACACGCTTCAATTGCCTGTAGCCCATTGTTAGCGAGCTGAATACTTTCCACAAAATCTAATTCAGATAATAACTGTTGTAATCTTTGCTGTGCTAAAGGTTCATCATCGACTACTAATAATTTCATAATACGTCCTGTCAGTTGTTTCTGTTATTAACCCTTTCGCTTAAATTCTAATTAGCATATATGCCTATAGTAGTTGGCTCAGCTATTAAAAACTTTCCCTAACCCTCTCCCAAAGGGAGAGGGTTAGGGAGAGGTCGAAATGTTTAACTATATCAACAGTCTTACTGAGTTAAATACAGAGGCATGTTAGCATATTCTAGTTTAATTCAAATCAACCATACTGGTTGGAATTTTCATCGTTACTTTGTACTCTGTCACTAAATTCTCTTTTTGTAATTTCGCTCGTCCATTAAATATAACCTCTAGTCGCTGACTTATATTATTGAGCGCCATTCCATTGCCTTTATGACGACTTTCCTCCAGTTTTGGGTTAATCACCTGAATGATCAAAAAACCATTTTTTTGCTGAACCAAAATTTTGACTACTCCACCATCTGGAAGCATTTGTATACCATGGTAAACTGCATTTTCTAATAAAGGTTGAACAGATAACGGAGGTACCAAAATAGATAAACAACCGTCATCGACTTGCCAATCTAGCTTGAGCCTTTCACCTAATCGTATGCTTTCGATAGATAGATATCGTTTACCGTTTTCTAGTTCTGTTTTAAGTGGGATCAATTCACTATTATTATCGAGGGTCGCTCGAATCAAATCACTCAAATCCTCGATTGCTGTCTCGGCTTTTTTAGGATCGATTCGAGTCAAACTAGCAATCACATTCATACTGTTAAACAAAAAGTGAGGTCGTATCCGCGCTTGCAGCGCATCTAAGCGGGCAGCTGATTCTAGAGCTAATTGTTTTCGATATTGCTGCTGCAAATAAAAGTAGCGTAGCAATACCGAACCAATAAGACCTGCTACAAACATATTCTTAATAAAAAATTGCAACTGATTGATATTTGTTAGATCAAAACGAACACCGTAGTAAAAGAACAAAGCGATATAACAATATACAAAAGTTGCCACTAAAATAATCAATAAACTCATCAAGCCCGCATAGACATCTTTAAAATGCGCAAGCTTTGGACGCAGCAAACATAATGTCGCCACGGAGCTAAGGCTTATCCACTGTAGCGATATGGAGTAAAGACCTAATACCTGCCAGCTATCCTTATTAGGTTGGATATTCAGTAAAGTAAAAATGACCGCAAGTAATTCGCCAATCAATATCACCATCAGAATCGACTGAATGCGACAAAAGTCTGGTAGGAAAAATTCAGGTAATGACCTTTTTTCCATTAGTTATTTGATCTCAATTTATTCACGATGAGCACATTTTGCTGGTAACAGGTAAGAACAGTATAAACCAATTAGCTATTCATAACCCGTTGATCTAATATAGCTTATTCAATAATCTCAAACCATCATAAATGCCAAACCCCGAATTGAAAAGCCATTACCGAACTTGTAACCTGTGTGAAGCGATGTGCGGGCTAAAAATAGAGTTTAGCGGTAATCAGGTACACTCGATCAAAGGAGACACACTCGATCCTTTCAGCCAGGGACATATTTGCCCAAAAGCCATAGGATTGCAGGATTTATATACCGATAAAGACCGTTTAACCCGCCCAGTGAAGAGAACTGAGAATGACTGGCAAGAAATATCATGGAAAGAAGCTTTCAAAACTGTTGAGAAAGGGCTAAAGAGCGTTCAGAAACAATATGGAAGGGATGCTGTGGGTATTTATGCTGGTAATCCGACAGTACACAATATTGAAGCCATGATCTTTGGAACAGAGTTTTTTCGACAACTCAAAACCAAAAACCGCTACTCAGCAACTTCGGTAGACCAACTACCTCATCACTTAGCCGCTATGCTAATGTTTGGCCACCCCCTATTGATACCTGTGCCGGACATCGATCGAACGGACTTTATGCTGATTTTAGGCGCGAATCCAGTAGTCTCCAATGGCAGTATTATGACCGTACCCAATGTCAAAAAACGGCTTAAGAAGATTCAGCAGCGAGGCGGTAAATTTATTACCATTGATCCTCGCTTTACTGAAACTTCAAAGATTGCAGATCAGCATATTTTTATCAAACCTGGTAGTGACGCTTATTTATTGATCGCGATGATTAATCATCTTTTCAAGAAAGAGCTCGTTAATCACAATCACCTTAAAGACAGTCTGGATGGTCTCGAAGAAATTCATAAATTAGTCAAAGATTTCCAGATTGAGAACCTTTTCGAACTAACGGGTATTACAATCGAAACAATGGCAACTTTAGTTGAGGCTTTTTGCCGATCAAACACCGCTGTATTATACGCGAGAATAGGTGTATCAACTCATGAGTTTGGCTCTATCGTTAATTGGCTAGTTAATGTGTTTAACATTTTAACTGGCAATCTTGATTCCGCTGGCGGAATGATGTTTACCACACCCGCGATCGATCTTGTTGGTTTCAAAAAACCAAAGACAAAGAAGTTTGCTCGCTATCACACCAGAGTGAGCGGCTATCCTGAAACCATTGGAGAATTTCCCGTTGCAGCACTCGCCGAAGAAATTTTAACGGAAGGTGAAAATCAAATAAAGGCAATGGTCGTTGCGGCAGGCAACCCTCTTTTATCAACACCAAATAACGCTCAATTAGCCAAGGCATTTGAACAACTTGATTTTATGTTGAGTATCGATTTTTATATCAATGAAAGCAGTAAACACGCCGATATTATTTTGCCACCGCCAACACCGCTTGAAAGACCTCATTTTGACTTGGTATTTAATCATCTAGCCGTTAGAAACTACGCTAAATACTCTGAAACTTTGTTTACACGAAAAAAAGGTAGCCTGTCTGAAGCTCAGATCTATCAAAAGTTAACCCTATTATTTTCCGAAAATAGCATCCTGCAAAAATCAAAAACCTGGCTTAAATTGCAAGTTATGAAATGGCTAGGCGTTAGTGGAATAATCGATAAAAAATTGAAGCAAAACTCGAATATAAATTTGAATCTTAACAAACTTTTGGAAAACCCTCATGGAATTGACCTTGGCGAACTACAACCTTGTTTCCCAAAGAAAATATTAACTACCAATAGAAAAATCCAACTCGCTCCCAAAGAGTTAGTTGATGATCTAACCAGGCTCAAGCGAAATTTAGCGTTGCAGCAATCGAATAGCAAAGAAAAGAATCAGCTTTTATTAATTGGCAGGAGAGATCCCCGGACTTGTAATTCCTGGATGCACAATAGCCATAGACTAGTCAAAGGTAAACCACGTTGTATTGCGCAGATGAATAATCAAGATGCAGAGAAATTGGCTTTGCAAGATGATCAGCAAATCAAAATCACCTCAAGGGTTGGTGAAATCAAAATCCCAATTGAAATTACTGAGAGCATTATGCCCGGTACGATTTCGATCCCTCATGGTTGGGGGCACGGTGTTTCAGATACTAGAATTTCCATTGCTAATGCCAATCCAGGTGTAAGCATCAATCAATTAACTGATGAAAAATTTATCGATGGATTAACGGGTAACGCAGCATTGAATGCGTTGAGGCTGTAGAAAAAGTCAAAAAGATCTCAAATTGAGAGCAAATCGAAACTTCAAAAATAGTATAATAGAGCCATCAAGAAATGGAGATGATCATGGCTCGATTCAAACAGTACGATTACAA